>JACLAD010017157.1_pt1 | contig 143400 bp, 147 predicted proteins | sample 8027901 | NCBI WGS metagenome assembly JACLAD01 (sample SAMN15725071, study PRJNA655200) | protist metagenome | isolation source: fluorescence activated cell sorting (FACS) single amplified genomes of... | place: Spain: Blaines Bay Microbial Observatory, Mediterranean Sea | collected 2016-07-05 | reverse complement strand
CTGCACAACCTGAAGTTGAGGAAACAACCGAAGACCAGGAAGCTGCTGCTGCCAATGAGGTAGATCAAGCAACTGCTGAAGAAGCAAAAACTGACGAAAAGCAGGAACAAGCAGGATCATAACATCCTAACTAACGAAGAATGACAACAGAAGAATGTTTCTACCTTGGCAGGATCGTTAGTAAATTCAGTTTTAAAGGGGAGGTATTAATTAAACTTGATACCGATGAGCCTAAAAGTTATTTAGAAATGGAATCAGTTTTTGTCGAATATGACAATAATCTGGTTCCATTTTTTATTGAAAAAAGTTCGCTTCAAAAAAGTAACCTGCTAAGGGTGAAATTTGAAGACGTAGAAAGTGAAGAAGACGCTGAAGACCTCCTAAAATGTGATCTTTACCTTCCACTCAACCTGCTTCCTACCCTAAATGAAGATCAGTTTTACTTCCATGAAGTTATTGGCTTTACCGTAGAGGACATCAATTACGGCACCGTTGGCATTCTCACCGGAATCAATGATACCACTTCACAGGCCCTTTTTGAGATCGAAAAGAACGGCAAACAAATCCTCATTCCTATGAATGATGAGTTCCTTGAAAAAGTGGATAAACAGAACAGAATCATTTCTGTAAAGACCCCGGAAGGGTTGATTGATCTTTACTTGTAGATCAAATTCCAAAAAAGGAAAATTCCAAATTCCAATATTTACCTAAGAAATGCATTTCTTCAATACGGTGCATAAGATTTGTTATCTTTAAGAAACAAGGAAATATATGAAGCCATACAATCTAGAGGAACGGACGTTTGAATTTGCACGCGATTTGTCGGTTTTTGGTTTTGAAGCTTCAGAAAAGCATAGCAAATATTGAAGACGGAAAGCAACTGGTGAGATAATCAGGTTCTGTAGGCGCCAATTATATTGAAGCAAATGAAAAATTAGGAGATAAAGATTTCATCTTCCGCCTTAAAATTGCAAGAAAAGAAGCAAAAGAATCGCTTTATTGGCTGAAATTGCTTTACTCTACTAATACATTTGAAAAATCTCTAATTGATCCATTGTTAACAGAAGCTGAAGAGCTGAGAAAAGTACTATCTTCGATCATTAACAGAACTAAAAATTAACTACATCAAAAGCATAATTTTTCATTCCAGATATTTGAAATTTGGTGCTTTATTATTGGAATTTTATGAGCAATCCCTTCCACTTTAAACAGTTCTCCATAGAACAAGATCGCTGTGCCATGAAAATAGGAACAGACGGAGTTTTACTCGGAGCTTGGGCTTCGTTGGAACATGATCCGCAATCGATCCTGGATGTTGGAACCGGTACCGGCGTCATCGCGCTCATGCTGGCTCAAAGAAGTAGTGCTGATTTAATTGATGCCTTAGAGATTGACGAAGACGCTTATGAACAAGCCGTTGAGAATTTTGAAAACAGCGACTGGGGAGACCGACTCTTTTGCTATCATGCCGCTTTTGAAGAGTTTGTGGAGGAAATGCAGGAGGAAGAGGAATATGATCTTATTATTTCCAATCCGCCGTATTATCCCCCTCTGCCTGCGGCATCTCCCCCGGAAGGGGAGAATCCTATTTCTGAACCACGAAAAATTGCCCGCTTTAATGACGCCCTTCCCTTTGACCAGTTACTTGAAGGTGTTTCGCGCTTGCTGTCCAAAAATGGCAGATTTTGTGTCATTTTTCCGAGGCAGGAAGAAAAATCGTTCCTGGAACTGGCACGACATTTCAATCTTTTCCCTCAGCGCATCACGCGTGTAAAAGGCTCTCCTCAAACCCAAGAAAAACGCAGTTTGGTAGCATTGGGATTTCAGGAGAAGAATTTTGAGCCACAAAGTCTTATCATTGAAACCGCCCGTCATGAATATACTCCGGAGTATATTGAACTGGTAAAAGGTTTCTATTTGAAGATGTAATAAAAATCAGACCTCACAGGTTTTAAAAACCTGTGAGGTCTTTTCCTGTTTTATACAACATCGCTATGATTCCTGATTGATTATTTACTGTTCACTTCCGAAGAAAACTTTAAGGCATGTTTCTGGATATTTCGTACTTTTATATATATAATATATAACCATGGAAAAAATCCGAAAATTGATCGATCTGGATAAAGAAACCCTGGACATTCTGAATTCCGAGGCAAAAAACCAAAATCGATCCCTCAAAAATCTATTAGAATCCACACTTCAAAAAGAAGCTCAAAAATTAGCTACTCCTTCCAGGGAATATCAAAAAATGATGGATGATATGCTGGAGAGGGTTTCAAAAGGAAATGTTGATTTTACTCCTATTTCGGAGCTCAAAAAACAATATGGCCTATAATATCCTGATCTCTAAAGAAGCTGAAATTGAATTTGAAGTGGCAGATTGCTATTTCCGAACAAAGAACCTGGAAAAATTATTTAGAGAGGATTTTTTGAAACAATTACACTTTTTAGATACGACTCCACTTTCTTTTCAGAAAAAATACAGAGATATTAGAATAATCATTTTTAGCAACTTCAATTATTCCATTCATTATACTATTGAAGCGAATTCTGTGTTGATTCTAAGAATTCTTAATCAAAGACAAAATTTTTGATTCAGGCCTCCCATTAGGTAATTGGAGTACAATCACCCTCTCACATTTTGCTTACCTTGTCTCTAATATTTTTAATTGCTTAATTTGACACTTGCTCGTCAAATCTGTTTGCTTAAATTTACTCTTCCAGACAAAACATTTTACAATGAAAGCAGATCTTTTCCAGGCTCCGGATTATTACAATATTGACGACTTACTTTCTGATGAACATAAAATGGTGCGCGACGCTGCCCGGGAATGGGTAAAACGTGATGTTTCCCCTATTATCGAAGAGGCCGCTCAAAAGGCCGAATTTCCCAAAGATGTTATTAAAGGGCTTGCTGAAATTGGTGCCTTTGGCCCATATATCCCGCAGGAATATGGCGGCGCAGGATTAGATCAAATCTCCTACGGACTGATCATGCAGGAAATCGAACGCGGCGACAGTGGTATTCGCTCCACAGCATCTGTGCAATCATCACTGGTAATGTATCCCATTTTTAAATACGGAACAGAAGAACAACGAAAAAAATACCTGCCAAAACTGGCTTCAGGAGAATTCATGGGCTGCTTCGGACTCACAGAGCCCGATCATGGTTCTAATCCCGGCGGAATGACCACAAACTTTAAAGACGCGGGAGATCACTACCTGCTCAACGGTGCCAAAATGTGGATCTCCAACTCCCCTTTTGCCGATATTGCTATAGTTTGGGCAAAGAATGAAGAAGGCCGTATCCATGGATTAATTGTAGAACGCGCCATGGAAGGCTTTACCACCCCCGAAACTCACAACAAATGGTCTTTGCGTGCCAGCGCAACCGGTGAATTGATCTTCGACAATGTGAAAGTACCCAAGGAAAATCTAATGCCCGAAAAAAGCGGTTTGGGAGCTCCTTTAGGCTGTCTTGATTCGGCACGTTATGGAATTGCCTGGGGAGCTATTGGTGCAGCCATGGATTGCTATGACACAGCTCTTAGATACGCCAGGGAACGGGAACAGTTTGGAAAACCCATTGCAGGTTTTCAGCTTCAGCAGAAGAAACTGGCAGAAATGATCACCGAGATTACTAAAGCCCAACTGCTGGCGTGGAGACTGGGAGTTTTGAGAAATGAAGGCAGAGCCACTTCCGCCCAAATTTCCATGGCTAAAAGAAATAATGTCGAAATGGCTATCAAAATTGCCAGGGAAGCCAGGCAGGTGCTGGGCGGTATGGGAATAACGGGAGAATACAGCATTATGCGCCATATGATGAACCTGGAGAGCGTGATCACCTACGAGGGAACGCATGATATCCATCTTCTAATTACAGGATTTGATATCACGGGAATCGCGGCATTTCAATAAATAAACAGGAACTTCACATGTTTCTGAAAACCTGTGGGGGTCTTTGTCTATAGATCAAAGCAAGGGCAGCGTTTACAGCGTTTGCCCTTTTTATATTTTTCGCAGCATACGGATTTCAATGGCTTTGGTTCTTTTGCCACAACTCCATCAATAGTGAGGTAATCCTTTGATTTTTTAGAATAAAAAACCAGCACCATACATAATTCCTCCTCCTTTTGCCCCTTCATACGCATTGATCTTATTAAAGCTAAACATTTTACAAAAATACGCTATCATTTTATATTTCTACTATACGCCCCTACTTTTGCAGAAATATATAAGATCATATGATACACAAAATAAATTCAGCCATACAACCTCATTCCAAAAATTTATTAGAGCATCCGCTTTATGAGCAGATAAAAACCCCGGAGCATTTAAGGCTTTTTATGGAACACCATGTCTTTGCTGTTTGGGATTTTATGTCACTGCTCAAATCTCTTCAGCACAAATTTACGCGAACCAGGTCACCGTGGTTTCCGGTGGGAAACCCTGAAGTAAGATATCTTATCAATGAAATTGTACTGGCAGAAGAAACAGATCTCAATATCTTCGGAAAAAGGCAAAGCCACTATGAAATGTATCTTGAAGCCATGGCAAAAAGTGGTGCGAACAGGGAAAAGATAGAAGGTTTTGTTCAAAAGGTCACCAATGGCACAGATATTTTCCTTATCATTTCAACAAGCCACCTGCCTGTAAGCATAAAACAATTCCTAAGGCTCACCTTTGAAATTATAGATGAAGGCAAACCACACAAAATAGCGGCGGCTTTTACCTTTGGCCGGGAAGGCTTAATTCCTGAAATGTTCAATTCCATTATAACCAGGGTACAGAAGAATTTTCCTGAAGAAGACTTGGAACTGTTTAAGTATTACTTCGACAGGCATATCGAACTGGACGCCGACGAACACGGGCCGATGGCTTATAAAATGGTAGAAGAGTTGTGTGAAAATGATACTACAAAATGGCAGGAAGCTGAGCAAACTGCTTTGAGCTGTCTCGAAAGCAGGATAGGCTTATGGGATGGAATCCATGAGGAACTTAAAGGCTCCACAAAATAATTTTTTAGCAATTAATAGATGTGAAAACAAAAAGATGCCCCGGATTGCAATGTGAAATCCGGAGCATCTTTTGAGCTTTTTCAGAAATTTAATTTTAGTTCTCGGCCTCGGGCGCCAGCTTTACCTCCAGCCCTTCTAATTCGTTAGTAATGGGAATCTGGCAGCTTAAGCGGCTGTTGTCTTTCACAAAAAAAGCCTGGTCCAGCATATCCTCCTCTTCATAGCTTTTCTCGGGCAGTAAATGATCGTGACTCAGCATATAACACTGGCAGGAAGCGCACATAGCCATTCCCCCGCAAATCCCGATGGTACCTTCAGGAGCAAGTTCATGTAACCGAATTACTTCCATCAGGTTCATGTTCATATCTGTCGGGGCTTCTACCACGTGAGCCTCACCTTCGCGATCAATAACAGTAATTTTTATATCAGACATATTTAATAAGCAAACCTCACAGGTTTCAAAAACCTGTGAGGTTTAGATGTTTATTAGTTTATACTTTTTACAACTTCTCTTTTGGCTTCCTTTTTACTGCCGTCAAATCCGCTCACCCCGCTTACAGTGGTGTATTTCATCACATACTTTTTATCGGGGAATATTCGCTGATAAGCACTCTGGCACATGATGGCAGCTTCGTGGAACCCACATAGAATAAGTTTTAGTTTACCGCGGTAGGTATTCACATCACCAATAGCGTAGATGCCCGGAACGTTTGTCTGGTAATCGTAGCTGTTATCTACTTTTATCGCATTCTTTTCAATTTCCAGCCCCCAGTTTGCAATAGGACCCAGTTTGGGTGACAATCCAAAAAGGGGAATAAAATGATCTGTTTCCTTTATTTCCTCGTCAGTTGCTTCTCCCTTGTGTCTTATTACTACGGAATCCAGATGATCTTCCCCACGTAAACCAACTACTTCGGCTTCAGTGATTAGATTGATCTTTCCAAGTTTTGCTAATTCAGAAACTTTCTCTACGGAATCCAGCGCGCCTCTAAAATCATTTCTCCTGTGCACCAGGGAAACTTCTTCAGCAATGTCGGCAAGGTATATCGACCAGTCCAGTGCAGAATCTCCACCTCCGGCGATCACCACTTTCTTACCTCTGTAAACTTCGGGTTCCCGAATAATATAGGCCACTCCTTTGTCCTCATAATCTGAAATGTTTGAAATAGGCGGCTTTCTTGGCTCAAAACTACCCAAACCACCTGCAATGACCACTACAGGCGCATTGTGTTTTGTACCTCTACTGGTAGTCACCACAAAAGAACCGTCTTCCAGCTTTTCAATGGTTTCTGCCCGCTCCCCAAGGGTAAATCCCGGTTCAAAAGGCTTGATCTGTTCCATAAGATTGTCTATAAGATCACCTGCGAGCACCTCTGGAAAACCAGGGATGTCATAAATGGGCTTTTTGGGATATATTTCAGAACACTGTCCTCCCGGCTGTGGAAGGGCATCGATCAAATGACATTTTAATTTTAACAATCCTGCTTCAAAGACGGCGAAAAGCCCGGTAGGCCCGGCGCCAATAATCAACATATCTGTCTTAATCATTGCTGTTTTAGGTTTTCAGAAAAAGTTTTAAAAAGAAAAAAGCAAACGCTATTTTTCGATATTTACAACTTTCTCGATTTGTGGGGCATATTTTTTTATGGTCATTTCCACTCCAGATTTGAGGGTCATCTGGTTCACACTGCATCCTACACAGGCACCTTCGAGCTGTACCTTTACCAGGCGATCATCCTCAATGGAAATAAGGGAAATGTTCCCCCCATCGTTTTTAAGAAAAGGCCGAATCTCCTCCAGCGCTCTCTCTACATTTGTTTTTACTTCTTCGCTTGTCATATTACTTTTTTACTGCACTACAGCCTGCCATAGTGGTAATTTTAATAGCTTCGGTAGGCGGAAGGCTTTTATTTCTTCGCACTGTTTCCTGTACTACATTCTGTGCCAGTTTTTCAAATGAATCTACTAACGGAGTTCCTTCCTGAAGACCTGCGGGACGACCAATGTCACCGGCTTCACGAATGCTCTGCACTATTGGAATCTCTCCCAGGAATGGCACCTGTAAATCTTCTGAAAGCATTCTTGCACCTCCTTCTCCGAAGATATAATATTTATTTTCGGGAAGCTCTTCGGGAGTGAAATAAGCCATATTTTCAACAATTCCCAACACAGGTACATTAATGCTCTCCTGCTGAAACATTGCAACTCCTTTCTTTGCATCGGCCAGCGCAACATTTTGCGGCGTACTCACCACAACCGCTCCTGTTATAGGAAGCGATTGCATGATGGAAAGGTGAATATCTCCTGTTCCTGGTGGCAAATCCACTAACATGAAATCTAATTCTCCCCAGGCTGCATCAAAGATCATTTGATTAAGAGCCTTGGAAGCCATAGGACCTCTCCATATTACCGCCTGGTTAGGCTTTGTAAAGAACCCAATAGAAAGGATCTTTACCCCGTAGTTCTCGACCGGCTTCATTTTTGATTTCCCGTCCACATTTACAGAAAGTGGTCTTTCTGCCTCTACGTCAAACATCATAGGCACAGAAGGACCGTAAATATCGGCATCAAGAACGCCCACTTTAAAACCCATTTTTGACAGGGTAACCGCAAGGTTTGAAGTTACCGTAGACTTCCCTACCCCTCCTTTCCCAGAGGCTACTGCTATAATATTTTTAATTCCCGGGATCTGCTTCCCCTTAATTTCGGGTTTCTCGGCCGCCTGCACCTTCACATTCACTTTTACCTTGGCTTTTTCATACACATGCTCTTGGATTGCTTTCATCACATCCACCTCGGCTCGTTTTTTAATGTGAAGTGCGGGAGTTGTGAGCAATAAATCAACAACCACCTCATCTCCAAAAGTCATTATATTCTGCACTGCACCACTTTCAACCATACTCTTTCCTTCTCCGGAAACAGAAATAGTTTCAAGTGCTTTTAATATCTCCTTTTTATCTAATTTCATGCTGCAATTTTTCCTGATTTAGGTGTCTTATATAGATTGATTCTAAATGCAAATATAAGTTGAAAAGCTAAGATAACGAAGCTATTATCTGTTTTTGATTAATATTCAAAAAAGGCATTTTTGAAGCTATTTTAATTCAGAAGGATCCCAGAAAAGCGACTTGAATTCTACTACTTTATCTTCTATGACCTCAACGCCTTCCTCTTCCAGCTGCTGCTGCATAGCATAAGTACCCGGAAAATGATGTTTACCGGTGAGTACACCGTTGCGGTTCACTACCCGGTGCGCAGGAATATCCTCCATTTTTGAAGCCGAATTCATCGCCCAGCCAACCATCCTGGAACTCCCAGAAGCTCCCAAATACCTGGCTATAGCACCATAACTGGTCACTCTTCCTTCAGGAATTTGACGCACAACCGCATAGACTTTTTCAAAGAAGTTTTCAGCTTCAGCCATAAAAAATTCTGAATAAGGTGATCACAACGAGTACCAGCATCAAAATAGCCATGAAATAATTGGAATAACGAGAGAAGTAGGCCGCTTTTTCTTCAATTCTTATAAAGAACATCACATACAGGTAGAGGGTTGAAAAAGTGCCAACGGAAGCCGCAACAACAAATAATAAAATTTGAATGTTGTGGTAATCTACTTTTCCACTCACATTTAATGCAGCCCCAAGGGCACAAAAATAGGGTATGGGAAAAACGTTGAGCGAAGAAACCGCCATTCCTTTTATAATGCTTCGCATTCCCGTGGTATTCTCAACTTTTACCTCCTTCTTTTTGCGTTGCGCCATAACAAAGAAATACACCGCCATAAGAATAAAGATCACCAGGCCGGTTCGCAGTAGAATATTGTGGATGTAAGGATTATTAAATATGTATTTTGCCAGTAAAATAGCTATGAACGCCTGTATGAGCACCACAAAAGCTGCACCACTGGCAAAGTACATTCCATTACGTTTTCCTTTCTGCACACAGGTTTTGGCCACGCTCATGTTCACAAGTCCCGGTGGCACTACTCCCAGAAGCGCCGCAAAATAAGTGATAAGGAAAAGCTTTGTCTCTTCCAAGAGCGGTTATTTTATCTTAAATCTTACGAAAGTTATTCTTTTTCCCTGTTCAAGATACTGTTTTTCGTAAAAAGTTTGTATTTCTACTACTTCTTTTGGAGAATATTCATTTTTGTAGACATCGTGATTTGCGTGAAGAATTTCGTGTCCTTCCCCATGCAATAAACCGAGCGTATAGCCGTGCATAAATTCGCTGTCGGTCTTAAGGTTTACCACTCCGGTTGGTTTCAGGATCTTCTTATACTTCTGAAGAAATTCAGAATTAGTGAGCCGGTGCTTGGTTCTTTTGTATTTAATTTGAGGATCGGGAAAGGTGATCCATATCTCGTCTACCTCATTTTCAGCAAAAAGCAGGTCTATTAATTCAATTTGACTGCGAACAAAAGCAACGTTTGAAAGTTCCTCTTCCAGAGCCGTTTTTGCGCCTCTCCAAAAGCGGGCGCCTTTGATGTCTATACCTATAAAATTTTTTTCGGGATAGGCCCGGGCAAGACCCACACTGTATTCGCCTTTTCCACATCCCAATTCCAAAACCAGCGGATTGTCATTATTAAAAAATTTCCTGTTCCAATTCCCCTTGAACTGAAAATCCTCTCCCACAACTACTTCACGGGATGGCTGTATTACATTTTCAAAAGTTTCGTTCTCTCTAAATCTCTTAAGCTTATTCTTACTTCCCACGGGTCTCCTTGATTTTGGTTACTTTTCCTTTTTGATATTCCGGAAAAATATGACAAGCTTCCGCGATCAACAGGATTTATAACCGGCAAAGATATGCAAATAGCTGAAAATGCCGTTTAGCCGTTTTTCTGGATCCCTGAAAGAGGCAAAGGAAGAATTTACTTTAGAAAAGGATGTTTTCGCGCTTAAATAGGGCAAAAAGCAAAGCAGAAAAGGTCATATTTTAATTGAGCCCAAACGATAAGGATCGACAAAAACAGAAGAATAAAATTAAAAATATTGCCGGCGAGTCCTTCAGGAGTCGATCCCAGCTGAAGAAAGAGCCACGTTGTTGCCTAAACTCAGGCTCACTTCTGTAATTGATCATATTATAATTTTAACTCATAAGCCACCAATTGTGGCTCTTCCATGATAAACGCAAACTTACTCCTCTTTTTCCCGGTTAATTGCTTGTATACAAATAACAATTACCGTTAAACAGTTTATTATTCAATCCCAATCCCGGAAAAGTTACTTTAATTTAAAGGTTTGATGAAGTAGGGGAAAAACCACTTCTTTTTCAAGCTCTTATATTTGTAGCATGGAGAAAAAGAAAATCCTGGTTTGCGTGATGAACTGGGGCCTGGGCCATGCCGCACGTTGCATACCAATTATTAGCGCACTCGAGAAAGAGGGCTTTCAGCCTTTAATAGCTTCAGATGGAGCGGCACTTTCTTTACTCCGGAAGGAATTTCCACAGCTTGCTCATTTCGAGTTACCTTCCTATAATATTCGTTACTCTGCGAATCCAAAAATGCTGAAATGGAAGCTTATTTTTGAAACTCCACACATTTTACGCACTATTAAGGCTGAAAAGAAAATGATTAGAAAACTTGTGGAGGAAGAAACTATTGATGGGATTATCTCAGATAACCGCTTCGGCACTTATTCTGAAAAAGTGAAAAGTGTCTTCATAACCCATCAAATAACAGTTCTATCAGGAAAAACCACATTTTTGAGTAGCAGGATCCACCGCGGTTACATCAAAAAATTTGATGAATGCTGGGTGCCCGATGCACCCGGAGAAAAGAATCTTAGCGGAATTCTGGGACACGTTCCAAATTCGCACTGCAACGTAAAATATATAGGCGCCTTGAGCAGGTTCAATAAAAAAGAACTTCCACTGAAATATGATTACCTTATAATACTTTCGGGACCCGAACCAGAACGTACTATGCTTCAGAATATCCTATTCAAGGCTTTCAGAAAAACTACCGAAAAAATCTATATTATAAGAGGCGTGATGGACGATGAAGAATTTACATGCCTTAACCCCAATGTAACCATCAGAAATTACTTGTATGGGCAAGAACTTGAAGAAGTCATTAACAGTAGCAGGAAAATCATCTCTCGTTCGGGATATACGACGCTGCTGGACCTGGCAAAACTGGAAAAAAAGGCGTTTTTTATTCCCACTCCCGGCCAGCCTGAACAGGAATATCTGGCCGAACGTCTAAGAAAACTGGGACTCGCAGACTACTGCAAGCAGGATGAATTTAAATTATCTCTGCTAGATCAACAAGAAAATTTTTCAGGATTAAGCGATCTTGGATTCACTCCCGGAATTGGAGATCTTTTTGCTCTTTTCGAGGGTAAATGAAAATTCACTACCAACACCATGAACACTTTCCACAAAGATCTTTTCCTCATGAGCTTCAAGAATGTGCTTCACAATAGATAATCCCAGACCCGAACCGCCCTCCTTTCGGGAACCGCTTTTATCTACCCTAAAAAATCTTTCAAAAAGCCGCGGAATGTGCTTTTTTTCAATTCCCTCTCCGTTGTCTGATACCCTTACGATGATCTTATTCTTCTTGTATTCGGAAATATTCACTTCGGTAGTACCATCGTTCTTTCCGTACTTTATAGAATTCACTACAAGGTTGGTGAGAACCTGCTGGATTCTCTCAATATCACCATACACCCACACCGGCTCATAATCTGTATCAAAGGTAAGCGTGATATTTTTTTTAGAGGCTTTCATCTCAAGCAAATCGAACACACCCTGCACTACCTCAACCATGTCAAAATTCTGCATTTTAAGGTGAAGATCACCGGTTTCAAGTTTGGTGATCATGTCAAGATCCTTCACGATGTAAATAAGGCGGTCAACTCCCTTTGCAGCCCGGTTGAGGTATTTTTTACGCACTGCCTTATCCTTCATTGCTCCATCCAGCAAGGTTTCTATGTATCCCTGTACGGTGAAAAGCGGAGTTTTTAGTTCATGAGAAACATTTCCCATAAACTCTTTTCTATAGGTTTCCCGTATTTGGAGCGCTTCAATTTCCATTTTTTTACCTTCTGCAAATTTCTCTACTTCCCGGGTTAGCGTAGCCATATCTGAGGTGACCTGCCCGGGCCTCAAGGTTGTGGCATCCAAAAGGCGTACATTGTTGTAAATCTTCTTAATATTTTTGTAGATAAAATGCTCTACCCGGTATTGAATTATAAAAAACGAAAAGATAAAACATAAGAGAGCATAAATAAGAACAAAATACCACTCAAGTGCATGGGCGAAGTAAAGAAATACGGCTGATATCAATGTTAGAAAAACACTGATATAAAATGAAGTTTTTAATGCAAACTTATAAGAACGTTTAAAACTCTTCGCCATTAAATCACCAACTTATACCCCACTCCTTTTACCGTTTGAAAACTTTCATCTCCAATTTTTTCACGAAGTTTTCTTATATGTACATCAATAGTTCTTCCTCCCACAACCACTTCATTCCCCCATATCTTATCCAGGATCTCTTCTCTTTTAAAAACCCTCCCCGGTTGCGAAGCCAGGAGCGAAAGCAGCTCAAATTCCTTTCGAGGCAACATGAATTCCTGATCATTTTTGAAGATCTTATATTCATCCCTGTTGATCACCAAATCACCAACTTTAATGATGTTGGAGTCACCTTCAGTATCTTTAAAACGGCGTAGCAAGGCTTTGACCTTACTAATTAGAATTTTTGGTTTAATAGGCTTGGTAATGTAATCATCTGCCCCGGCGTCAAAACCTGCCATTTGAGAATAGTCTTCTCCACGTGCTGTTAAAAAGGTAATTACCGATTCACTTAGAGAGGGAACTTTCCTTATTTGTTCACAGGCTTCAATCCCGTCCATTTCGGGCATCATTACGTCAAGAATGATAAGCTGCGGGTTGTGCTTTTTAGCAAGCTTTACTGCTTCCAGGCCATTTTCGCCGGTTATGACATTATAGCCTTCCGAAGAAAGGTTGTAGCCTACGATTTCAAGAATATCCGGCTCGTCGTCAACGAGGAGGATACAAATGTCTTTTTTCTTCATTGCCTTTATAGCTATATTTATAAAATATAGTGTAAATGTAAAGATAAAATTGTTTTAACCACCTCCTCTCTTAATTCATAACCTTATCCTAACACAGCTGCTGCAATAAAGTCATCAGGAAAACAAGCTATCTGCTTAAAAATAAGACACAAAAAAAGGTTGCCTGGCCGAGGCAACCTTCCATACATCTAAATCGACAAAAACTAAGATAATATGAATTTATCCTAATGCACATTAAGAAGTTCAAAAATGGCATTTTTAAGTTCTTTTCACGTAAAGCAAAGGTTATCAAATTTTTAAATTGATGTCACTGCTTTAGAAGAGATAGTTTGTATGCGCGGGAATTGCCGCGCCTTTATCAGTTGATTTCCACAGGTATAATTCTAATCTCCTCCAGAGAGCAGAAAAAAAATGCCATTTTAAGAAACTCCTAAAATGGCATTTTTAACCGAATATAATTTATCAAAGTACTTTTAGTTGCTTACCAAATCTCCATCACTTTTCCAGTGGCTTACAGAGACAATTCTGCTTTGGTTATAATCTACTTCAGATAAGACTTCATCATTCCAGAAAAACCATTTTCCGACTTTATCTCCCATAGCATACTTTCCAATAGCGGTTTTCTTTCCATTCTTATCATATGCAATCCATTCGCCATGAAGTTTTCCATCTTTGAACTGCCCTTCCTGAGCAATTTCTCCATTTTCATGGTAAAATACAGCTTCAATGATATCTCCGTTTTTCTGAAAATCATTTTTAATATCGTTTTCCTGGGCCATCACAACACTTCCCGTAAGCATTAGGATCCCGATCATGAATGTTTTTATAGTTCTCATCTTCAATTTTCTTTAATTCTTATTCCAAATATAAGGAAAATTTACTTACCCGAAACATTCACGTAACATTAAATTAACATTGAAACTTCTAATATTCTTTACAAGGATAACTCCCGAAGAACGAACATAACAGAAGAGCAAATGTACTCCACTCCTATAGCTATTACGATAAAACCTATAATCCTGGAAATGGCGTTTATTCCGGAAGCTCCCAGAAAACCCACAATATAATGGGAGCATCTTAACATTAAAAAAGTCGCAACACAAACAGCTATAATTGCCCCAACCACTAGTATCTTTTGAAAAAACAGGTGGTACTCTTCATACAATCCTATGAGTAATGAGATAGAGCCGGGACCGGCCAGCATTGGAATTGCCAGAGGAGTGAGCGCTACAGAATCTCTTTGAAAAGCGTCATCTTTAACACGCTGTTTCTCCATTCCCTTATGTTTGGAAAAGGAACCTGTAAGCAATGCAAACCCCGAGGTGGCAATGATTAATCCTCCCGCAATTTTTAAAGAGTTCAAACTAATTCCAAAAAAGTGCAGGATGTACCTTCCCGTAAAAAATGAAATTATAAGAATTACCATTACGTTGATAGCAGTAAAAAGAGCAATTTTTAGCCGCTCTTTCCCTGTTTGCTCCTGAGTAAGCCCAATAAAAATTGGTATTGTTCCCAGCGGATTAATGACTGAAAACAAAGCAGCGAAAACAAATACGAAAATATCCATGTTTTTTGCTGCAAAAATGCGCCTGCTTATGCTTTCATAATGAAGATTAAAATTAAATAATCTTTACAAAATCCTGAAAACTGAAATTCACTAGTGGGCTCACTTACAAAAATCACCTTTTCTCACTCTCTCATTTAAGGAAAGCAACTGCTCCTTTTACCTTCATTTAATTATTTCCTCACCACAGCAAAAAGCCCGGTGACTATACCATTCCACCTAAGATAACTTTAAGCTAACATTATATTGACAGAGCATTAATTTACAGTTAACCGCTTCTTTACACATGCGCCTTTATTTTGCGACAGACAATAACAGATAATATGAAGCGATTTTTTACTCTACTAATCGCAGTACTAATGACAAGTAACGTACTGCAGGCACAAAATGAAAGCACAGGCTCTATTGTAGGCCGTCTTTCAGATTCCGAAATGAATGGGGAACCTTTACCTTTTGCCAATGTTCTAATAAAAGGCACTTCCAAAGGAGCTACTACAGACATGGATGGTCTTTACTCCATTACAAACCTTGCACCGGGAACATACACCCTTGCCTTTAGTTTTGTGGGCTATGAAACTCTTGAAATTCCCAATGTGGAAGTCATCAGCGGAAAAGTTACTGAAATAAACGCCGAATTGGGCAGCAGTGCCGCTTCCCTCGACGAAGTGGTTATTACGACTGTTTCCAGGAGAGATTCTGAAGTAGCCCTTTTACTTGAACAAAAAGCAGCCACTCAAATTAAAGAAAGTATTGGCGCCCAGGAACTGGCAAAGCTGGGAGTTTCTGATGTGGCTACTGCAACCACAAAAATTTCAGGGGTTACTACCAGTGAAGCTTCCGGAGATCTCTTTGTAAGAGGGCTTGGGGACAGGTACCTGTATACCACACTTAATAACCTTCCAATTCCTTCAGACGATGTGGAGCGAAAAAATATAGACCTTGGTCTCTTCCCTACCCGAGTAGTGCAGAGCGTAAGCATTAGTAAAACCTATTCTCCTGAGAATTCTGCCGACCAGGCTTCAGGAACTATAAATATCGATTCAAGAGAATTAAACGGTATTCAGGAATTCGACCTGGGCATTCGTGTTGGGGTAAACACCAATGCAATGGAAACATTTGATAATTTTAAAGTTTCTCCAAACCAGGAAGATGTCTATTTCGGTTTTTATGACCAAAGTATTCCTACCCAATATGCTGTAAATAACCAAAGCTGGGAGCCGCAAACGGCTACTGCGCCTTTCAACCGCCGGTACGCATTGACTGCAGGTAAGAAGCTGGGAGAAAACCTGAAGGTACTCGTTACAGGCTCTCAATCCACCAATTTTGAATACAGCAGCGGGTTGTTTAGAGAATACCGCAACAACAACCTCTATGATTATTTTTCTGACACCCAAAACTTTCAGAAGACTGTAAACACCACCGGCTTATTGGATATTGGTTATGAATTCAATGATGATCACAATATAAAAGTAACCAGCCTTTTCATTAATAAATTAACCGATGAGGTTTATGAAGCAGGTCGCAACGCAGAGGGTGTCATATTTGAAGAAACTGCTCCCGCTGAAAATTTAAACCAGTTTGTTCGCGACCAGAATATAAAACAAACAAGATTATGGATCAATCAGCTTCATGGAGATCATTTATTATCTGAAATGAATGCTCTGGAATGGGCACTTGGGTACAATCTTGTAACTGCCGATGAGCCTAACCGAATTCGAAATGAATTGAATATCAATGAAGAGGGGTTTGTACAACTCGGAAGAATGGGAGGGTTCCAGCAAAGGAAATCTACTCAGGAGATTGATGACAACGAATTCAATGCAATGATCACAAATCAACATTATTTCATTAAAAATGAGGATACCAATGCCAATACTTTCCTGCAGGTGGGTGGTAATTACAGGAATAAAGAGCGGGATTTTTACTCACAATTTTTTGGAGTAGAAGAAAACAGATTGAATTCTGTTAACCCGGAATCTATTGACAACCTTACCAGCGTTTTCACTACAGAAAATTTTGAAAATAACACACTAGACCTTAATGTATTGAATGCCGACAGGTACCAGGCCTCCCTGGAATCTTATGCCGGTTTTGCCAATTTCAATTATGGTGCTGGCCAATGGAACTTTAATATAGGTGCAAGATATCAACACGATGATCTTGACGTTGTTTTTGACGTAAATAATTATCCTCAAAATCAGCCTAATTATTCATTCCAGTCTTATGACAATATTTATCCAAGCCTAACTATCAAGTTTTCACCAAACGAAAATTCCAACATCAGGCTGGCAGCAAGCAAAACAATCACCTTACCGGAATTTAAAGAAATTGCTCCTTTTGAGTATGTTTCACAAACAGGACAGGTTACCAGAGGTAATCCAAACCTGGAAGCTTCAAAAAATATCAACCTGGACATTAAGTATGAATTATTTCCAAGCGCAGGAGAATTAATCTCACTTACCGGTTTTTACAAGAGAATTGATGATCCTATTAATAAAGTGCAGGACAGAGGTGCTGCCGGAGTTTTCTCCTACTTTAATGCAGGGCAGGAAGCAAACATCTATGGAGTGGAACTGGAAACAAGGATTGATATCATTGATAATGAAGAACCCAAAGGGCTTGATTTTGATGTTGCCTTTAATGTATCCCGAACCTGGCACAAACAAGATCTTAAAGATGTTTACAACAGTGAAGGCAATTTTGTAAGGACTTTCCAGTACAACAACAAAACAGAAATTGGGCTGCAAGGTGCTTCAGACTGGATTTTTAATGGTTCTCTGAACTTCTCTACAGATTCTGACAATCCTTTTAGGGCTTCTCTGGTTGGATATTATGCTTCAGATAAGATCTATGCACTTGGTGCCCCTGAAGCACAGCAGCAAAACGATATATTCTACAATGATGAAATAGTCGAAAAGGGCTTTGTTGTTCTGGATGCTGTATTTACTCAGGATCTTGGAGAGCACTGGGGTATTCAGCTTCGCGGACAGAACCTCCTGAATCCTGAAATTGAAAGAATACAGGATGTAAGACCAAGTTCCACCGGAGTGGAAAGTACTAAAACAGTTCGCTCCTATACCCGTGGTGCAGTTGTAAGCCTGGGTGTGAACTATTCCTTTTAATCAAAAAACCATAACCACTTATAAATCAAAACTTAAATTCAAAAAATCATGAAAAAAGTAAGCAACCGAATTTTAATGATCTTTGCTGTAGTTCTGGGCCTTATAGCCACAGGATGTAGCAATGATGACAATGACATTGAAGTGATCGATCCGGGCAACGGAGGTGGAGAAAATGAAGGAACTGAGCTTTCAGGATCTCTTGAAGAAGATCGCACTCTGGATCCAGCAGAAACTTATTCTCTTACAGGAATCTATTCCGTAGAGTCTGGTGCCACATTGACCATTCCTGCAGGAACCCAAATTGTAGCCGATGCAGATCTTGATGATAATGACGAGACCAACGTTTATATTGTTGTTCAAAAAGGAGGAATGATCGACATTCAGGGAACATCTTCTGCACCTGTGGTCATGTCTTCAGCAAATGGCCAGTCGGGCAGCTGGGGAGGACTTATTATTGCAGGAAATGCAGAAACTACTGCCGGAAGTGATGCAACAGCCGAAGTTGGAGGAATTATCTATGGTGGTACAGACTCCAGTGATGATTCAGGATCTATTAATTACCTTGTTCTGTCTGATGCCGGTGCGCAAATCAATACCGAATCTCAGTTCAACGGACTTTCCCTTTACGCAGTAGGTTCAGGAACTTCCATCCAGAACGTAGCTATTACCAATGGTGCAGATGACGGAGTTGAATTCTTTGGAGGTTCCGTTTCCGCAACTAACCTGTACCTTGAAAATAATGAAGACGATGCCGTAGACTGGACCGAAGGTTGGAATGGTACTGTAAGCAATGTTTACGTTCTTAACAACGATCCAAATTTCTCTACTGCCATTGAAGCTGATGGTGTGAATGGTAACCCTACAATTAACAACTTCACGGCGGTTTCTACTGTTGGTGGTACTGCTTTACAGTTTAAGGCACAATCTGGCGCTACTATTACAGGGCTTTCCCTTTCTGGCTATGATACTGCAGTAGATATTACTGAGGCCGGAAGAACAGATCTATCAGGAATCCAACTTAATGGTGCCGATGCAGATCTTAACATGGACTACACCGAAATTCCTACTGTTGAAGCCAGTTCATTTGATTGGGTTACCAACAGAGGGCAGGTAGCTGTTCTACCGGGTACAATCTCTTCAGACTATACCCTTGACGCCAATTCGGCTTATGTAATTAATGGAATCGTTTCCGTTCAGGATGGCGCCACTCTTACTATTCCCGCAGGAACAAGAATTACTGCACGAACAGATGAAGACCAGGCAGGATCAAGTGTGTACCTTGTTGTACAGCAGGGGGCCATGATCGATATCCAGGGAACTGAAGACAGCCCGGTAGTAATGAATTCCACTTCAGGAACGCCTGGAAGCTGGGGAGGTATTGTGATTGCCGGTAAAGCCGAAACAACTGCAGGTATAGATGCAACTGCCGAAGTTGGAGGAATTATCTACGGTGGTAACGATCCTGAAGACAATTCCGGTTCTATTACCTATCTAATTCTTTCTGATGCCGGTGCTCAAATCAATACCGAATCTCAATACAACGGACTTTCCTTATATGCCGTTGGTTCAGAAACTACCATTGAAAATGTCGCTATTCTTAATGGAGCTGATGACGGCGTAGAATTCTTTGGAGGTTCTGTTTCGGCAATGAACCTTTACCTTGAAAATAATGAAGATGATGCTGTAGACTGGACAGAAGGTTGGGATGGTGCAGTAGAAAACGTATATGTTTCCCATACTATCGAGAATTTCTCTACAGCTATTGAAGCAGATGGATTAAACGGTAATCCAACAATTACAAACTTTACTGCGGTTTCCACAACTGGAGGTCTTGCTTTACAGTTTAAGGCACAGTCTGGTGCGACTATCACAGGTCTCTCGCTTTCAGGATATGACACGAATATTGACATAGCTGAAGACGGAAGAACAGATCTTTCTACAATACAAATAGAAGGCGCCGATGCCGACCTGGATGCCGCTTACGATGCAGAACCCACTATAGATGAAGAAATGTTTGGATGGGTTTCTACAAACCTATAATGTTTGAATTAGCCAAAACTCAAATATCCACGGTTTAAAAACAGAGACTGCCTCAAAGAGAGGCACTCTTTTTTTTTACCAGCTGCACAATAAGTTCATTTTTAACAAATAAGAATATTTTTTTTGGTCTGATTTTTGAATATTTTATTCTAAATTTGTATAACCAGAAAACTGAAGATGAAACAACTCTACTTGTGCTTTTTAATGGTCATTGGCATGGCGTTTTACACGCAATCTGCTAATGCTCAAACATCTACAGTAGGAAATCCCGGTGAAACAACCATTGAGGAGCTTTCCATCTATCCCAATCCTGCAACGGGAGAAAAAGTTTATATTTCTACCAAAAATAACCAAACCAAGAAGATTGAAATTTTCAATGTACTTGGAAAACCTGTTTTGTCCACCATGCTTTCAGGAACAGAACTTAATATTTCCACTCTCGAACCAGGTATTTATATCCTGAAAATTAAAGAAGGGAAAAGTTCGGCTACCCGAAAACTCGTGATTCGATAGTTTCACCACCGGGGCTCCAAAAATGTAATTTTTGAACTTAATTTTTTTCACTTTCCTACATCCTTTCTCGTGAATTAGCTAAAGTAGATCTGCAAAATCTGCAAATCCAATTTTGTTGTATTTGGCTTTCAGCACGCTCCAAAAATGACATTTTAATTGCCATTTCTGAAAAAATCTCATTCCCGAATTACTTCGGAACTACTTCTGAAGCAGAAAACCTTCTTTTTTCTACCTTTGCAGCCTTAGAAACATTTTAAATGCCCGATTTTAACCACATTTTTTCCATTTCCACCGCTGAAGAATTCGAAGCGGCCGCACTGGAGGTTTTCAAATATCAATATGAAAAAAATGAGGTTTATAACCGGTTTTGCCGACTTTTAAACCGGAATCTGAAGCAGGTAAAAAGCATAAAAGAAATCCCATTTTTACCAATCGGTTTTTTTAAAACACACCCCATCATTTCTTCCAAAAGGGCGGTAGAAATCACCTTTACAAGCAGCGGCACCACCGGGAGTCAAACCAGTAAACATATGGTAATTGATCTTGAAGTGTACAAAAAGAGCTTCCAAAAGGGTTTTGAACACTTCTACGGAAGTATTGAAGAATATACCGTTTTGGCACTTCTCCCCTCTTACCTGGAAAGAGAAGGCTCCTCGCTCATTTATATGACACAGGATTTTATTGAAAGAAGCAAAAATCCCGAAAGCGGATTTTACCTCAACGATTTTTCCGCATTAAAAGAAAAACTGGTGCGACTGGATCAAAAAGGGCAAAAGATCCTGTTAATTGGTGTTTCCTTTGCACTTTTAGACCTTGTAGAGCAGCATCAATTTGAGCTGAAAAATACTGTTATCATGGAAACCGGCGGAATGAAAGGCCGCAGGAAAGAAATGATTAGGAAAGAATTGCATCAACGCCTTTCGAACGGTTTTGGAGTAGAGAACATTCACAGTGAATATGGAATGACAGAATTGCTTTCGCAGGCATATTCTACCGAAAATGGCCTTTTTGAATGTCCGCCCTGGATGAAAGTCTTAATTCGTGACCCTGAAGATGCGCTGCAGTTACTTCCGCAGGGGAAAACCGGCGGCTTAAATATCATTGATTTGGCAAACGTAAATTCCTGTTCTTTTATCGCAACCCAGGACCTGGGAAAAAAAACAGCAGAGGGAAAACTGGAGATTTTAGGAAGGTTTGATAACAGTGATATTCGCGGCTGTAACCTCATGGTACTGTAAATACTTACTGCACAACCACCTTAAGGGCAGCATTCATGCTCTTTTTCAAAAAAAATTCAGCACCGTAAAAAAAATATAAAAATTTTTGTAATTGCTGTAAGGTAACTCTTATATACCCGACTTAATGTTCGGTTAGATTATGTATTTCATAATTGGTTGGTTAGTTAGAAACCCCTTAGCACCTCTCGGTCGCAAGGGGTTTTTTAATTATACCACCCTAATGATATACGTATTTCTCTTGCCTTTGTTGATGATCACATATTTGTCGTTCAAAAGATCATTTGAAGTGATCTGAAAATCTTCAGTAACTTTTTCTTTATTAACAGAGACAGAATTCTCCTTCAAGGCTCTTCTGGCTTCTCCATTTGATTTAAGAAAATCGGTCTTTGCTGAAAGCGCTGCGATCATATCCAACCCGGCTTCTACATCTGCTCTCTCTACTTCAGCCTGTGGCACTCCTTCAAAAACATCTAAAAATGTAGCTTCATTGAGGCTTTTCAGATCTTCTGCAGTACTCTTTCCGAATAAAACTTCCGAAGCCTTAACGGCATTTTCATAATCTTCCCGCGAATGCACCATCACGGTGATTTCTTCGGCTAAAACTCGTTGAAGCTGTCTTAAATGTGGGGCTTCTTTATGTTTTTCCACCAGGGATTCTATTTCCTCTTTAGGCAAAAATGTGAAAATCTTAATGAATTTTTCAGCATCCTCATCGCTGGTGTTTAACCAGTACTGGTAAAATTTATAGGGCGAAGTACGCTCGGGATCGAGCCAAATGTTACCAGATTCTGTTTTTCCGAATTTAGTTCCATCGGCTTTGGTGATCAACGGGCAGGTAAGTGCATATCCTTTTCCATCGCCAATCCTGCGAATGAGCTCGGTCCCGGTCGTAATATTTCCCCACTGGTCACTTCCGCCCATTTGCAAGGTACAGTTTTGCTTTCTGTACAAATTAAGAAAGTCATATCCCTGCACCAGCTGATAGGTGAACTCTGTAAAAGACATTCCTTCGGAAGCATCTGAAGACAAACGCTTCTTCACAGAATCCTTCGACATCATGTAATTCACGGTAATATGTTTTCCCACATCCCTAATAAACTCCAGGAAGGAAAAGTTTTTCATCCAGTCATAATTGTTTACAAGGACGGCGGCATTTTGCTCTTCGCTTTCAAAATCAAGGAATTTCTTCAACTGGTTCTTAAGGGCATTCTGGTTGTGAAGCAGTGTAGCCTCATCCAGCAAATTCCTTTCGTTTGATTTCCCCGAAGGATCGCCAATCATTCCCGTAGCACCACCTACCAAAGCAACGGGCTTGTGCCCGCACAACTGGAAATGGCGCAGCATCATTACTCCTACCAAATGACCAATATGAAGGGAATCGGCCGTGGGATCAATTCCTACATAAGCGGCTCTCAAACCTTCCTGCAAATGTTCCTCGGTGCCAGGCATGATGTCGTGCAACATCCCTCTCCAGGTGATCTCTTCTACAAAATTCTTGTGCATAATATCTTTTTTGGATAAAAAACAGCCGTAAAGATACCATAAAGCTGCATTTTTCCTAAGTGGATTTAGCTATATTTACCAAATGATTTTAGTTACCGGAGGTACAGGTTTGGTAGGTTCCCATTTACTCCTGGATTTAATGAAATCGGGGGAAAAGGTGCGGGCTATTCGCAGGAAAAGCAGTGATTTGAGGAGCGTCAAAAAAGTGTTTTCTTACGAACATTCTGCCGAAGAAGCGAACCGGCTTTTCGAAAAAATAGAATGGGTAGCTGCAGATCTTACAGATATTCCTTCCCTTGAAAAGGTTTTTATTGGTATAAAAAAAGTATACCATTGCGCCGCCCTTGTTTCCTTTGACCCCTCGGCTTATCAGCAACTTCGGAAAGCCAATATAGAAGGTACAGGAAATATCGCCAACCTGTGCATCAAAAATAACATTGAGAAGCTGTGTTATGTAAGTTCAATTGCAACTTTTGACAAAAAACTGGGTGAAAATACCATTTCTGAGAACTCCTCCTGGAACAAAGAAGAAAACCATAACATTTACGCGATCACGAAATATGGTGCAGAAATAGAAGTGTGGCGGGCGAGCCAGGAAGGTGTTCCTGTGGTTATCGTCAACCCCGGAGTCATCATTGGCCCCGGCTTCTGGAATTCTGGTAGCGGAGAAATCTTTAGCAGAATAAATGCCGGCTTAAAATACCATTTTCCGAAGGTAAGTGGTTTTGTAGGAGTTTATGACGTGGTGAAAAGCATGAGAGCTCTTATGTCTTCGTCCATCAAAAATGAGGAATTCATAGTAGTTTCTGAAAATCTTTCGTTCCGAAGGATCTTTGAACTAACAGCAAAATATTTTCGAAAACCTGCCCCACAAAGAGAGCTAAAGCCCTGGATGGTAGCCCTAGCATGGGCCGGGCAACTTTTTTTAAGCTTCTTTGGAAAGAAACGACAATTAACCAGGCATTCCATCAAAGATTTGTATAAGGAAACATATTACTCCAACGAAAAGATCAAAGAAGCGCTTAGTTTTCAATTTGAAGAAATGAGTTCGGTCATTAAAAAGACGGCGAAGATATTTAAGGAAGAGAATCCCGCCTGATTTCCTCATTAAACGAAGCACCTGTAGAAAGGCTTGGCACCAGGCTATCTCTTCTAAGATCAATGGTATCCTCTTCCGGAAGGCTGTCTAACCCTTCCTGTCTTCGTATTTCATTAAGGCTGTCACGTCTTTCTCGTTGTTCTTTTCTTATAGAATCTCTCACGCGCTCCTCTTCTTCACGAATGCTGTCAAACCTGCTTTTAAGCTGTTCCAGGCTGTCCCTCACTTTTTCATAGATACGCTGGTAAGCCACATAATTGGCCGCATAGTAATCACTGCTTCGGTTAAACTGGGAACTGTCAATATCATATTTTTCCCAAAGATATTCGTCCGGTTTAATTCCGCGCCGCTCAAGTTCCTGTTTACTGTAACTGCGGGCTCCCTGCAACAAAGACATTTCTGTGAGCACATTGACCATTTTAGCTTCAGGAATAAGATCTTCAGGTTTATCCATTTTTTTGACGTCCTGACAGGAAATTATCAGAAAAAGGAATAAAATTATGAAGCTGATTTTGCGCATATATTATCTATCAAAAGAGAGACGTTCGGCTTTTTGAAATCCGTTGAATTTAAAATTATTATACACCAGGTTTCCATTTACAAAGGTGTGGGTCACCCGTGATTTAAAGGTAGTTCCTTCAAAAGGAGACCAGCCGCATTTGTAAATGGTGTTGTTAGGCTGAACCGCCCAGGGCGCGTTTAGATCTACGATTACAAGATCTGCCTTATAACCTTCGCGTATGAATCCGCGTTTTTCAATCTGAAATAAAATTGCAGGGTTGTGACACATTTTCTCTACAATTTTCTCAAGAGAAATTTTTTCCTGGTGATACATTTGCAGCAATGCAGGCAAGGCGTGTTGCACAAGAGGACCACCACTTGGCGCTTTTGTGTACACGTTCTTCTTTTCTTCTTTGGTATGCGGTGCATGATCTGTAGCAATGACATCTATTTTGTCATCCAAAAGACCTTTTAGCAGTGCTTCCTGGTCTTTCTTTGTCTTAACCGCCGGATTCCATTTTATAAAAGTTCCTTTTTTGGCATAATCCTGATCATTGAACCACAGGTGATGAATACAGACTTCCGCAGTTATTTTTTTGTCTTTTAATGCTTTCTTACTATCAAAAAGGGAAAGTTCCTTCGCCGTGGAAATATGGAAAACATGCAGCCTTGCCCCTGTTTTCTTCGCCAGGGCTACGGCCTTTGAGGAAGAAATGTAACAGGCTTCCTCGCTTCTTATCTTAGGATGCAGCTCAACAGGAATATCGTCACCGTAACGCTCCACGCATTCCTTCAAATTTCTTTGAATGGTTTCTTCATCCTCACAATGCGCTGCTATCAATAAAGGGGATTCCTGAAAGATCTTTTCAAGTACTTTCTCATCATCCACCAGCATGTTTCCCGTAGATGATCCCAGGAACAGCTTTAATGCCGCCGTGGTTTTTGGATCTACTTTTTTTATTTCTTCCAGGTTATCATTCGTACCGCCAAACATGAAAGAGTAATTTGCAAGCGAAGATTCTTCTGCAATCTTGAATTTCTCCTCCAGCCTTTCTATAGTTGTGGTTTGTGGCTGAGTATTCGGCATTTCTATGAAGGAAGTAATTCCCCCGGCCACAGCTGCTTTGGATCCTGTGGCAATAGTTTCTTTATGTGTAAGTCCCGGCTCTCTGAAATGAACCTGATCATCGATCAATCCCGGTAATAAATAATTGCCTTCAGCATCAAATATCTTCAAATCGGGTGATTTGGCACTTATACTATCTGCAATCTCAGTAATTATACCATCTTCAATAAAAACGTCTCCTTCTGTAATGGCTCCTTCATTTACTATACGTGCATTTTTTATGAGTACCTTCTTCATTATATATTCATCTTATTAAACAGACTTTTAAACTTCATCTTTATCACTCCAAAAATGGCTTCCCATATGATGGAGCCACTCATTTTGGAGGTTCCCCGCGTCCTGTCAGTAAAAATAACCGGGACTTCAAGGATATTCATTTTCAGGAGATAAGCCTTGAACTTCATTTCTATTTGAAAGGCATATCCAATAAACTGTATTTTGTCCAGATGTATATTTTCCAGAACTTTTCTTCTATAACATACAAAACCTGCAGTTGTGTCGTAAATAGGCATAGCCGTTATGAACCTGACATACCTCGAAGCCAGCCAGGACAACAGCACCCTACTCATTGGCCAGTTTACAACATTTACACCGGTTTTATACCGTGAGCCAATAGCTACATCTGCATTCTTTTTTTTACATGCATTGTAAAGCCTAATAAGATCGTTGGGGTTGTGTGAGAAATCTGCATCCATTTGGAAAATATATTCATATTCCCGCTGAAGAACCCAGTTAAAACCGTCAATATACGCGGTTCCTAATCCCGATTTTCCTTTTCTTTCCTGTAAAAAAAGTTGATCCCCAAACTCTTTTTGCAGCAATTTTACTGTTTCGGCGGTTCCATCTGGAGAGCCGTCATCTACTACTAAAATATGAAAATTGCGCTGCAGTGAAAACACATTTCTAACTAATCGTTGAATGTTCTCGTTTTCGTTGTAGGTGGGTATTATTACAATCCCATCTGGCATACAATATCTTTTGCGCAAATGTAACTATTTTTAAGGTCTACATTTTATTTTTGCGGCTTCTTTTCAGCTTATTTAATTATACCTTTGTTAAAAATTACTGCGCGTGGAGGCTCTTGAAAGATTCACAGTTTCACAAGACTGGATAACCATACTGCTAATTGCTGTACTTGTTCTTTTGGTGGCTGCGAAATATACTTTCCCTCATAGGTTTTCAGATTTTTCAATGCTGTTCGCCACCAATAAGTATTTATTACTACAAGGTAAAGAAGCTAAGATTTTTCACCCATTTAATGTGCTGCTGTTTGGAGTAAACGTTATCTCGGTTTCCTTGTTTATTTTTATTGCTTACCAAGCCTTTATTACCACGCAAATTGGGCGTCCTAAAATCCTGTTCATTAGGATTGCCACTGCATATACTGCTTTTGTACTGCTGAAATTTTCCATTGAAAAGATACTGGCCAATATTTCCTCAATTGATAAGTTGATGAACCATTATCTATTTTACAAGCTTAGTTATCGAAATTTCACATCTATGGTGCTGCTTCCGTTAAACCTAATTTTTATTTATGTATGGAAACCAGACCTATTGAGTCTTTATATTTGCCTGGGGTTTATTCTATTATTGAACATTATAACTCTCATATCGATTTTTAGAAAAAATCAGCAGCAGATAATGCAGCATTTCTTTTATTTTATTTTGTATCTTTGCGCTCTCGAAATTGGACCGTATTTTATTTTGTATAAGCTAATTACAAATAGGTAAGGTTATAAAAAGAATATGTTTATGAAAGTGAAAACAATTTTGGTTTCTCAACCAGAACCTAAGGTTGAAAATTCTCCTTATTTTGAACTTGAGGAAAAACAAAAAGTAAAAATAGACTTTATACCTTTTATCCACGTCGAAGGAGTTTCCTCCAAAGACGTAAGACAACAAAAAATTGACCTTGCCAATTATACTGCCATTATTTTAACGAGCCGAAACTCTGTAGATCACTTCTTTAGGATTGCAGATGAAATGAGATATAAGGTGCCCGATACGCTGAAATATTTTTGCCAGAGTGAAGCCGTAGCTTATTATTTGCAGAAATACGTTGTTTACAGGAAACGTAAGATTTATGTAGGAAAACGCACTTTTGCAGAACTTTCTCCGCTGATCAAGAAGTATAAAAATGAGAAATTTTTGCTTCCTTCTTCAGATATGCTGAAGCCAGATGTTCCCAAAACCTTGAACAAACTTGGTGTGGATTGGAAGCAGGCAACTTTTTACAAAACAGTAGTGAGCGACCTGTCTCATTTAAGAGAAGTATTTTACGATATCCTGGTATTTTTCAGCCCAAGCGGAATTAAATCTTTATTTGAAAACTTCCCCGATTTTGAACAAAAAGACACGAGGATTGCAGTTTTTGGAAATACCACGGTTAAAGCAGCGAAAGAACATGGTTTGACGGTGAACATCCAGGCACCAACTCCTGAAACTCCTTCCATGACGATGGCCCTTGAAAAGTACATCAAGGAAATGAACAAAAAACATCATTAAACATTCTTAAGAGTTATAAATTAACAAACAAAAAATCCCGCAATGCGGGATTTTTTATTCCTATTAATTGATTCTCCAGTTATTCAGCTTTAGGAGCACCATTCATGATTTCCTGATTCGCCTGCTTTTCGAACTTCTCAAAATTCTCGTTAAAAGACCTGGCCAGAGAATTTGCTTTTTTGTCGTATGCTTCTTTGTCTTTCCAGGTCTCCCTTGGATTAAGCACTTCAGCAGGTACATTTTTACATTCGGTAGGCATTGCTAAACCAAAAACAGGGTGCTGCTCAAAAGAAACATCTTCCAGTTCCCCACTCAAGGCAGCATCTATCATCGCCCGGGTATATCTCAGTTTCATTCGTGATCCTACTCCGTAGGGTCCTCCTGTCCACCCGGTATTCACCAGCCAAACGTTCACATTGTTTTCTTTCATTTTTGCACTCAGCATTTCAGCATATTTTGTGGGGTGAAGCGGCATAAAAGGCGCTCCGAAACAAGCTGAAAAACTTGGAACAGGTTCATCAATACCTGCTTCGGTACCGGCAACTTTGGCCGTATAACCACTAATGAAGTGGTAGGCCGCCTGTCCAGGTGTCAACTTACTAATTGGAGGCAGTACTCCAAAAGCATCTGCAGTTAAAAAGAAAATATTCTTAGGATTTTCCCCTACAGAAGGATCCTGAATGTTGTCAATATGATGAATTGGGTAACTTACCCGCGTATTTTGTGTAATGGACGTATCTGAAAAATCCACATCTCCATTTTTGTCTAAAATGACATTTTCGAGAATTGCTCCCGGTTTTATAGCCCGGTAAATATCCGGTTCGTTCTCTTCTGAAAGATTGATCACTTTAGCATAGCAACCTCCTTCAAAATTAAAAACCCGGTTCTCTTTTGTCCAGCCATGTTCATCATCACCTATTAACTTTCGGCTGGGATCTGCAGACAGTGTCGTCTTTCCCGTGCCTGAAAGTCCGAAGAAAATTGCAGTGTCATCATCATCACCTACATTTGCCGAACAATGCATGGGCAAAGTGTTTCTGTAAACCGGAAGTATAAAGTTAAGTGCAGAGAAAATACCTTTTTTGATCTCTCCGGTGTAACCCGTTCCTCCAATTAAAGCAATTTTCTTTTCAAAATTTAGAATAGCAAAATTGTGCTGCCTTGTTCCATCTACTGCAGGATCTGCTTTAAAGCCAGGAGCATTTACAATTACCCAATCTTCCCTGAAATTCTCAAGTTCCTCCTCATCTGGCCGCAGGAACATGTTATATGCGAACATGTTTGACCATGGATATTCATTAATAACCCTAATATTGAGCTTGTATTCATCATCTGCGCAGGCGTAAGAATCTCTTACGTAAACCTCTTTTTCTGATAGGTACTCTGTTACCTTTTCATAGAGGGAATCAAATTTTTGTGAATCAAAAGGAATATTTATATCGCTCCACCAGACCTTATCTTTTGTAATGTCATCTTTTACAATAAATCTGTCCTTTGGAGAACGACCTGTAAATTCCCCTGTATTCACTGCCAATGCTCCCGAGCGCGTTTCCACTCCCTGCCCATTTTCCACAGTAGCTTGTTGTAACTCCTCAGGTTCCAACTGGTAACGAACCCTCGCATCTTTAATTCCGTAATTATCTAGCGCAATCGTTTTCGTAAATTGTGTGTTTGCCAACATAAATTCTTTGGTTGTGTGTTTATATTATGTCAACAAAAGTAGAAAAAGTCCCAGTGATTCATGTGACACCTTAATGCTTTATTTCTTTTTTAACTTAAAAAAAGAAATCAATAACACTACCCAGGCCGCTATCATAAGTGTGCCGCCAAGGGGTGTGGTTAATGCAATGGCAGTAAAATCAAAAGAAGTAAGGTGGTTGGTTGCCAATAGATAAATTGAGCCAGAAAAGAGTACGGTCCCTATAATTGTTAAATAAAAGCAAACATTTTTCATCTTCTCCTTTGCTCCTGAATACAAACCCAGGAAGAGCAGAAAGAAGGCGCTATACATCTGGTATTTCACTCCGGTCTCAAAGGTCAATCTTTGGTCTGGACTTAGCTGTGGTTTCAGGCCATGAGCTGCAAAAGCTCCCAGTATGATCCCAAAGAGCCCCAAAATAGCACCGGTAATCAAAATTTTCTTCCCCATAGTATATTTTTCAAGATAAAAAACATTTAAGTACATTCGTTAGAACAACGAATTCTCTACAAACTTAATCAAGTTATTGTTTATGCGAAATATTCTTATTGTTGGGGCAGGAAAATCTACCAGTGTTCTTGTAGAATACCTTCTGAAAAAGGCAAAATCTGAGGACATTTTTATTACTATTGGAGACATCTTGAAGGAAAATGCCGAAAAAGTAGCCGGAGATCATCCCCTTTCAAAGGCAATTTCCCTGGATATATTCAAACAACAAGAAAGAGAACAGGCTGTACAGGCAGCAGATCTTATTATTTCTATGCTCCCGGCAAGATTTCATATAGAAGTCGCAAAAGACTGTGTCAAATTTGGTAAGAACATGGTTACAGCATCTTATGTAAGTGATGAAATGGCCCTGCTGGATGACGAAGTAAAGAAAAAAGGGCTCGTTTTCATGAACGAAATAGGTGTAGACCCGGGAATTGACCACATGAGTGCCATGCAGGTAATTGACAGGATTCGAGACGCGGGGGGAAAAGTTCTTCTTTTTGAATCTTTTACCGGCGGACTCGTAGCTCCTGAAAGTGACACTAACCTCTGGAATTACAAGTTTACCTGGAACCCACGGAATGTGGTCGTAGCAGGGCAGGGTGGCGTAGCAAAATTTATTCAGGAAGGAAAATTTAAGTACATTCCTTACAACCGCTTGTTCCGAAGGACAGAGTTTCTTGAAATCCCCGACTATGGAAAATTCGAAGTTTATGCCAATCGTAATTCCCTGAAATATAAAGACATTTATGGGCTAAGCGATGTGCTTACCCTTTACCGCGGAACCATTCGGCGGGTAGGCTTCAGTAAAGCATGGAACATGTTCGTACAACTGGGAATGACAGATGACAGCTACGTAATGGAAAATTCCGAAGACATGAGCTATCGGGATTTCGTAAATTCTTTTCTCCCCTATTCCCCCACAGATTCGGTTGAACTAAAATTCCGGCATAACCTTAAAATTGATCAGGATGATATTATGTGGGACAAGCTTTTAGAGCTGGATATCTTTAACGATCAGAAAAAGGTAGGTCTCAAAAATGCCACTCCGGCGCAAATTCTTCAGAAGATATTAATGGAGAAATGGACGCTGGGTCGGCAAGAAAAAGACATGATCGTCATGTACCACAAGTTTGGCTATGAACTTAACGGCGAGAAGAAGCAGATAGATGCCACCATGGTGAACATTGGTCGCGATCAAAAGGAAACGGCTATGGCCCGCACGGTTGGCCTCCCCGTAGCTATTGCTGCTCTAAAGATCCTGAACGGCGAGATCGCTACGCCGGGAGTGCAAATACCTATTTCAAAAGAAGTTTATCACCCCATACTAAAAGAACTGGAGCAAAACGGCATCAAGTTTAGAGAAGAAGAAAAGGAATATTTAGGCTACAATCCATTTGGAGTGGTTGGAAATTAATATCCCGCCAGCCTGAATCTGCAGAGATAGTTAAAATCATTTTTTTCTTTGGAATAAGTCTAAATAAAGCTATTTTTGACCTGGAAATGAATCTGCTCTACAAGTCATATTATTATTCTTCCTACCAGTGTGATAACAAAAGGTGTTTTTTTGTTGACTTTGGTGAAAAACCTGTCAAATTAAGTTTTTGTCAGCTACTTGCGCTGCGCCAAAAAGTCAATGCCATTGACCTTAATGCTCATTTCGACAGCGAACTTAATTTCCACGGAATAGAAATTCTCACCCTATGCAACCGGGAACATATTCTTATTCTTGATACCCTGCAGGTGATAGACCTAAAACAACTTATCAAAGCCACATTTGGCATGCTGGAGCTCAATGCGCTTGTTGCCCAGACTCTGTAACTGCTTCCTTTAGAATTAGACTCCTTCTAAATTTCCCTTTCCCTAAGGCTAAGACAGGATTTTTCAGTATTTTTAAAAAAAGATGAATTATGAAAGATCTCGTAAGACAAAAAATAAGTATAAATGTAGATGTAATGGACCTGTTAAACCAACAGATCACTAAAGAAGCCCATTCATCTTCGGCATATCTTGCCATGGCCTCGTGGTGCGACCAGAACGGTTTAACCAACAGCGCCGACCTTTTCTATAAGCAATCTGAAGAAGAACGCGAACACATGCTGAAGATCTTCAGGTTTATAAATGACAATGGCGGTACTGCATTTTCACCGGAAGTCAAAAATGTCATGCATGAATTCAATTCTCTTCAGGAGATCTATGAATCTGCTTTAGACCAGGAAATAGAAATCACAAAATCAATTCATAACATTGTTTTGAAATGCAGAAAGGTTCAGGATCTTTCTTCGGAACATTTCCTTCAATGGTTCATTAACGAACAAATGGAAGAAGAGCAAAAAATGCGAAGGGTTCTTGAGCTTTTTGACCTCATGGGCACTGATGGCATCGCTCTTAAACTCATTGACGAACGAGTGCAGGACGTTTAAATTACTTAGTTTTATAAACAATAAAAAAGGACGCAAAAGCGTCCTTTTTTATTGTTTATTGGATGATAAATTAATCCCTTCCCAGATAAATGCTCAGGAAGTACAATAAGGTTGCAAGCGAACCTACGGCAGCAACCACATAAGTACGTGCAGCCCATTTCAGTGAATCTTCAGCAGCTTTATGCTCCTGAGAATTTAACATGTTACCCGTTTCCAGCCAAACCAGCGCTCGCTTACTCGCGTCGTATTCTACGGGGAGTGTAATAAAACTAAACAGGGTCCCCATTCCGTAAAGGATAATACCAACAAGAAGCACCGTCTGCCCAATTCCTACAGAAACCATGGTCATAAGGATCAAACCACCCATAATCGCCCATTGCGAAAATTTAGAAGCCACACTTACCACCGGTACCAATTTACTCCTCATTTGTAACCAGCTATAGGCTTTGGCGTGCTGCACGGCATGACCACATTCGTGAGCTGCTACGGCCGCAGCGGCTGCGTTACGCTGAGTATAAACAGATTCACTAAGATTTATAGTTTTCTTCGCCGGATTATAATGATCTGTAAGTTTACCCGGAGTAGAAATCACCTTCACGTCATGAATGCCATTGTCACGAAGCATTTTTTCGGCAATCTCCTTTCCGCTCATGCCGTTTTGGAGATGCACCTTGGAGTAATGCTTAAATTTACTCTTAAGCTTGTTACTCACATATAGACTCACAACAAAAATGAGTCCCGCAATGATATAATATCCTATCATAATTTTTATAGATTTAGTTGTAAAGGTATAAACAAAAATCCAGCCAATTTTAGCACGGCAGTTTTGTATGAAATTCTGTCGCATGCCACGCCCTGCAGCAGCTACAGAGAAATCGTCAAAACTTACGGCGGGCAGTTCGAAGAAGCTCTAACCTACAATGTTTACGATCTTCCCGGGTACTACAATTACTTTTTTTGGCTTCCTTCCTGACAGTTGTTGCTGCGTTTTTTCATTTGCCATTACCTGTTTCTCGATTTCTTCTTTTGACAGATCTAGTGGAAGCTCCATGGTAAACCTCATCTTTCCATTAAAGGAGATAGGATACTCTTTTGTGCTTTCTACCAGGTATTTTTCTTCATAAACAGGATAGGCAGCCGTGGTTATTGATTCATTATGACCAAGCTTCTTCCACAATTCTTCTGCTATATGCGGCGCGTAAGGTGCAATAAGAATTGTCAATGGTTCAAGTACCTCCCGTTGATCACATTTTTGAGCCGAAAGTTCATTCACACAGATCATAAACGTTGAAACTGAAGTATTAAAGCTGAAATTCTCAATATCTTCAGTTACCTTTTTAATAGTTTTATGCAGCGTCTTTAATGAGTCGGCGGAAGCTCTTTCTTCTGAAACAGAAAACACCTCCTCTTCTCTCGAAGGTGAAGAATGATACAGCTTCCATAGCTTTTTCAGGAAGTTATGCACTCCGGTGATCCCTGCAGTGTTCCAGGGCTTCGCCTGCTCCAACGGACCAAGGAACATTTCATACATCCTCAATGTGTCTGCGCCGTAATCTTCACAAATATCATCGGGATTGACCACGTTGTATTTGGATTTGGACATTTTTTCGACTTCCCTTCCGACAATGTAGGAGCCATCTTTTTCTGTGATAAATTCAGCATCTTTAAATTCCGGGCGCCAGTTTTTGAAACCTTCAATATCCAGTTCATCTGAAAAATTCACGAGGGAAATATCGGCATGAATAGGCTGTACCGCTTTCCCTTCAATAAGATTCTTTGAGACAAACTTGTTTTCGCCTTCCAATCTATACACAAAAGCACTCGTTCCAAGGATCATCCCCTGGTTGATGAGCTTTTTAAAAGGCTCTTCAACTGAAAGAAAATTCCGGTCCTTTAAAAATTTTGTCCAGAACCGGGAATATAGCAAGTGTCCTGTTGCATGTTCGCTCCCGCCAATGTAAAGGTCTACATTCTCCCAGTATTGCTGTGCTTCCGGAGAAACAAAGCGCTCCTCATTATGCGGATCCATATATCTGAAAAGGTACCAGCTGCTTCCTGCCCAGCCCGGCATGGTATTAAGCTCCAGCGGAAAAACAGAAACATGATCAATTTTGTCATTTTTGACTACCTCGTTCTTTGAAGTATCCCAGGCCCATTTTGAAGAATTTCCCAGCGGTGGTTCTCCCGTCTCTGTGGGAAGATATTTCTCCACTTCCGGAAGGCGAATTGGCAAATGTTCTTCAGAAATCATCTGTGGCATTCCGTTTACATAATACACCGGGAAAGGCTCTCCCCAATAGCGCTGTCGTGAAAATACCGCGTCTCTCAGCCTGTAATTCGTTTTTCCTTTACCTAAACCAATTTCCTCAAGCTTCTCAATTGAAGCTTTTAAAGCTTTTTTATAGGGCATTCCGCTAAGGAAATCTGAATTTGCAATCACAGTTCCTTCCTTTCCTGAAAAGGCTTCTTCGGAAATATCGACATCCTTGAAAATGTTCTTTATTTCAGGCATTCCTTTTTCCCCTGCGAAATGTTTTGCAAAATCGTAATCTCTTTGATCACCACAGGGAACCGCCATTACAGCTCCTGTTCCATAACCAGCCAATACATAATCGCCAATCCAGATTGGCACGGGTTCTTTTGTGAACGGATGTTCTGCATACGCACCAGTAAAAACCCCGCTAATGGTTTTCACATCGGCCATACGCTCGCGTTCACTGCGTTTTGCACTTGCGGCAACATAAGCTTCAACTTCCTCTTTTTGCTCCAGTGTGGTTATTTTTGAAACCAGCTCATGTTCGGGAGCAAGGGTCATGAAAGTTACTCCGTAGATGGTGTCAGGACGGGTGGTGAAAACTTTTATGCTGGGCTCCCTTTCCTCTGGGAAGGGCTGGAGATGGGATGAATTTTTTATATAATCCTCATCCTCTCCCCAACCCTCTCCTAAGGAGAGGGAGCTAATTGTTTCAGAAATCTTCTCAACTACTTTATTTACAGTGGACAAAACCTCTTCATTCGTGAACCTTATGATGGTGTAGCCTAATTTTTCTTTTAAAATAGTTTCCCTTTCTGCATCTGCCTCCTTCTGACTTAGGTGAATTTCACCATCAACTTCAATTATCAATTTCTTGGAAAGACTTACAAAATCCACAATGTAATTACCGATAGGATGTTGCCGCCTAAATTTCGTGTCAAGTTTTTTTGTGCGCAATTTATCCCACAATAGAGCTTCTGCCTGAGTGGGATTCTTCCTCATTTCCTTCGCTCTTCTGAGTAATTCACCAGAATTATTAGGATTTCCTGTCTTGTATCCTTGCTCCCTTCCCTCTGGGAAGGGCTGGGGATGGGATGACTCATTTACAGTCTGTAAAATGCGGAACCTTACCATCGCCCCCACCGATTTTCCAATCCAGTTACGCTGACTTTCCTTTAAACTCTCGGTCCAGTCAATATTATCGAGTCCCTGCAGCAAACGTTCTGCGTAGGCAGAAATGCGCATACTCCACTGGGTCATTTTTTTTCGCACTACAGGATAGCCGCCACGTTCTGAAACTCCGTTGACAATTTCGTCATTGGCGAGAACAGTTCCCAGTTGAGGAACCCAGTTCACTTCAGTTTCAGCTAAGTAGGTTAATCTATACTTTAATAACTGCTCTTGCTTTTCTCCTGAAGAAAAAGAATTCCACTCTTCCGCAGAAAAATGCCGCACGTCATCATCACAGGTTGCTTTTACCTGCAGGTTCCCTTCCGAAGAAAAAATCTCTTCAAGTTCAGAAATCGCCCGTGCTTTCTGAGCTTCCTCATCATACCAGGATTCAAACAACTGAATGAAAATCCACTGCGTCCACCGGTAATAATCAGGATCGCTGGTGCGCACTTCCCGGCTCCAGTCGAATGAAAATCCTATTTTATCAAGCTGTTCGCGGTAACGTTTAATATTCTGCTCGGTCGTCACGGCGGGATGCTGTCCCGTCTGGATCGCGTACTGTTCCGCAGGCAATCCAAAACTGTCATATCCCTGTGGATGCAACACATTAAAGCCCTTGTGGCGTTTGTACCTGGCGTAAATATCACTGGCGATATACCCCAGCGGATGCCCCACATGCAAACCTGCGCCCGAAGGATAGGGAAACATATCCAGCACGTAATATTTTGGTTTATCTGAATCGTTTAAAGCTTTAAAAGTTTGATTCTCTGCCCAGTATTTTTGCCAGTCGGCTTCTATTTTGTTGAAGTTGTAACTCATTTCTGAAGTTTATTCTGCGGTAATTTCAAGGTAAAACCTCCTGAAACAGTTCAGGAAAGGGCAAAAATACACTTAATGTACGAAAGTGAAAAGTTTGAGCGTTTTAAAGAATGAGAATGATTTACTTTCTTATTTTTACACAAAATTCCTGAAGCTATTCTATGAGTTCATCTTTTGAAAGGTATCAAAAAAGGCGTTTGATCTCCTCTTATTTTTCAGTGGTAATAAGTATCGCACTGGTGCTGTTTTTGATGGGGCTGCTTGGTTTACTGGTGCTGAACACCAAAAAAATAGCCGATCATTTCAAAGAACAGATCGCCCTTACTATCTATTTTAAGGATACTGCAAAAGAGGTAGAAATGACGCAGCTTGAAAAAAGCCTGGCGCTGGCCGAGTATACCAAATCCACCACCTTTATCTCAAAAGAAGAAGCTGCCGAAGCCCACAGTAAGGAAATTGGAGAAGATTTTATGGATTTCCTGGGTTACAATCCGCTGCAGAATTCTATTGATGTTTATTTAAAAGCAGATTATATAAGCTCGGGAGAGGTTGACACCATTGCACAAGAGCTGCAAAGCAAAAATTTTGTAGATGAAGTGGTTTATGATAAGCCATTAATTTCTCTTTTGAACGAAAATGTGACTAAAATCAGTTTCTGGATCCTTGCTATAAGCGCAATATTCACTTTTATTGCCGTGCTGTTGATCAACAGCTCCATAAGGTTATCGGTATACTCTAAAAGGTTCACCATCAAAACCATGCAAATGGTAGGTGCTACAAAACGATTTATAAGAAGGCCGTTTATCTGGCAAAGCGTAAAACTTGGAATGATAGGAGCTGTCCTGGCACTTATTGGGATGGGCGCCGTGTTATATTATATGCAAAAAAGCTTTCCTCAATTGAATTTGTTGAACGATCCTACTTTACTGGTTGCATTATTTGCCGGTGTATTTTGCATGGGCGTTATAATTACCTGGTTAAGTACCTTTTTTGCCACCCAACGTTTTCTTAATTTAAAAACCGATGAATTGTATTACTAAAGGCCGGAAAACGGTATTTTCTTAGCAGGCCTGCAGAAATAGAATTCTAATTCATGAGGAGAAAAATCTGCTTTTGTCTACTTTTGAAGCAGTCAAACTTATAAAAGTTCGTGCATTTACGGCAAAGCATAATCATATAGTCAAAACAGACAAAAATGAATAAAAACAAAAAACCTTTACATAAACAGGATCTAAATTTTGTCTTCGGAAAGAAAAATTATGTAGTAATGGGAATAGGTCTGGCAGTAATTGCCCTGGGTTTTATTCTTATGGCCGGTGGCGGCAGTGATGATCCAGATGTTTTTAACCCCGAGATCTATAACTTCAGAAGAATTCGTTTAGCACCCACCATGGTACTTATAGGTTTTGCCATAGAAGTGTACGCCATCCTCCTGAATCCCGAAAAGAAGTAAATGGAAATTATTGATGCTATTATCCTTGGAATCATCCAGGGATTAACCGAATTTCTTCCTGTTTCCTCCAGCGGACACTTAGAAATTGGCAAGGCTTTGTTGGGAAATGAGAGCATGCCCGAAGAATCTTTGATGATCACCGTGGTGCTGCATTTTGCCACCGCATTAAGTACTATTGTTGTTTTCAGAAAAGATATTGGTGATATATTACGCGGTTTATTTCAATTCAAGTGGAACGATGAAACCATTTTTTCAATGAAAATCATCATTTCTATGATTCCCGCAGCCCTGGTGGGTTTGTTTTTTGAAGAACAACTTGAAACACTCTTTGGGGGAAGCCTTCTTTTCGTAGGTTTTATGTTGCTAATCACCGCGTTGCTGTTGTGGCTGGCAGACAAGGCTAAAAATACCGGAAAACCGGTAAGTTACTCCAACGCTTTTGTTATAGGAGTTTCCCAGGCAATTGCTCTTTTGCCGGGTATTTCCCGCAGTGGTGCAACCATTTCTACTTCTGTTCTACTGGGAAACGATAAAGCAAAAGCAGCTCGTTTCTCGTTCCTTATGGTAGTGCCGCTAATCCTTGGAAAAATAGCAAAAGATCTGCTTTTTGGAGATCTTTCCAACACCACCATGGAAGTAACTCCGCTATTGGCGGGCTTCATTGCTGCTTTTATCGCAGGTTTTGCAGCCTGTACATGGATGATCCAGCTCGTGAGAAAAAGTAAGCTGTCCTATTTTGCTATTTATTGTTTTATTGTAGGGCTCATCGCAATTACTTATGAGTATGGATTCGCCTAAAAAATTTACTGCTGAAGATTTTAAGGCGGGCAAGATCCTCTTGTTTGACAAACCCCTGCAATGGACCTCTTTTCAGTTAGTGAACAAAGTGCGATGGCTTATTCGAAAGAACTGCGATATTAAAAAAATTAAAGTGGGCCATGCGGGAACTCTGGATCCGCTTGCTACAGGTTTGCTTATTCTCTGTACGGGAAAGATGACCAAGAAAATAGAAACTTTCCAGGGGCAGGAAAAGGAATATACCGGCACTATCACCTTAGGCGCCACCACACCTTCCTATGATATGGAAACCGAAGTAGATGAAACGTATCCCATAGATCATTTAACTGAAGAAAAAGTAAAAGCTGCCACAAAAACTTTCATTGGAGATATTCAGCAGTACCCACCGGTTTTTTCAGCATTAAAAAAAGAAGGAAAAAGGCTTTATGAATATGCCCGAAAAGGGGAAAATGTGGAGGTTTCTTCCAGAGAAATAACTATTTCAGAATTTGAAATAACAAATATAGATCTTCCCGAAATTTCTTTTCGGGTGGTATGCAGCAAGGGAACATATATTAGGAGCCTGGCGCATGACTTTGGTAAAAAACTTGGCAGCGGTGGATATTTATCCAGTTTACGCAGAACCAGAATCGGGGAGTTCAAAGTAGACGATGCCCTTTCCCTTGATTCTTTCATAAATGAGTATCTTTAGGGGAAAAACTGCAGCGAAAAATGGGATTTTTTGATCAAAATAAAGCTTTGATTATCACCGTTCTCCTGTTGTCTCTGTTGCTGCTTCTTATGTACAATATCAAACTTTCAAATGCCAGGAATGAACGGCAGGAAACGCTTGTAGATCTCGAAAATTTTCAGGTTGAAGAACCGGAAACTGAAGAAGCCCCTGAACCTGCCGAGGAACAAGAACCTCCTGCACCGCAACCTTCCCCACAAAGAACCCATCAGGCATACAACCAAAACCAACAGCAAAGAACTTCCGATTTTGACACCCGACTTCAGGAAATATTTGAAAAAAATGCTGCGCAACAAACGGCTTCAGAAACAGAAGACGCCGCAACTACTGAAGGTGATGTAGATTTAAACACCAATAAACAGGAACAGGCACGGCAACGATCTGACGGTGATAATTCTTCTGAAGAAATTTCTGCAAATACAGGCAACTACAGGAACAGCTCCATTTCGTTTTCGCTGGTGGGAAGATCTGCCTATCAAATCCCGAATCCCATTTACACCTGCGATACTCCGGGAAAGATCGTTGTTAATATAGTTGTAAACCAGGAAGGCCGGGTGACAGATACCGCAATTAATAAAGCCAGTTCCACATCTTCGAACGAGTGCTTGATAGAAAAAGCACTTGAATATGCTGCCGGGGCTTCTTTTTCAAGGTTAAGTGGCCGCGACTCACAAAAAGGAACCATTACTTATTATTTTCAGGGACAATGAAACAGGAAAAGAAACGCTGCGGCTGGTGTGAAGGCGACGCCCTTTACGAAGCTTACCACGACACCGAATGGGGTGTGCCGGTTTACGACGACAAAACCATCTTTGAATTTCTCATTTTGGAAACATTTCAGGCGGGACTTAGCTGGATCACCATTCTTCGGAAACGGGAGAATTTCAGGAAAGCTTTTGATAATTTTGATTATGAAAAAATAGCAGCATATTCAGAAGAAAAAATTCAGGAACTGCTCCAAAATGACGGTATTATCAGGAATCAGCAAAAAATAAGGGCAAGCGTGACAAATGCTGAAGCTTTCATGAAAATTCAGAAGGGATTTGGATCCTTTTCTAAATACATCTGGGGCTTTGTAGATGGAAAACCTGTAAAAAACAGCTGGAACAGCTACAAAGATGCGCCGCCAACCACGGCGGAAAGTCTTGCTTTAAGCAAAGACCTCAAAAAAAGAGGTTTTAAATTTGTAGGGCCAACCGTGGTTTATGCCCACATGCAGGCGACAGGTATGGTCAATGACCATGAAACGTCCTGTTTTAGATATAATGAAGTTTAGATATGTTTGTATCATATTTAAAAAAGCATCTAAAAACGCTTTTTATAGTTGTTTTCTTTATCAATGGCCCCTCTATATTTTCTCAGGAACTACAGGCAATCCTTCTTGAACCGGAATTTGAAGTAGTTGCGTCTACAAATACCCGATGGTCCTACTCTTTTGGACTGGCCAACCGCGGAATCCTGGTGCAAACAATCGACGGAGAAGAAGACAACGACTACACCCAAGAGCATATTGAATTTAACCATTACACAATATACGGCGCCTGGGAAAAATCAAGTATTAGCCTGGGTTTTCGATACAGGTTTAGAGAGATTTTTGACAAACAAAAAGAAAATGAGGTAAGGTTTATTGAGCAGTTTGACTCAGAAGATTCCAGCGAATTTTTGGGTTGGTCTCATCGTGCCAGGTTTGAGCAAAGAATTAGAAGTTCAGAAACTATTTTCAGGCTTCGTTATGAATTTGGTCTATCAAAAAAACTAAACCGGCATTTCTCCCTGGAACTGGCTACAGAAGCCTTATACAGCGTATCGCCTCAATTAAAACCCGAGCCCGAACAACGCCTCGAAATTGGGTTGGAAAACACTACTTTTAGAAATTGGGAACTCTACCTGGGCGCAGAATTCCGCAGGGATAATTACGTTAGAAGTCCTGAAAACGAACTGTTCTTTCTTACTGCCGCCACCCTTAATCTTTAGAAAGTCAGGTAAAAATGCCATTTTTGGATGCTATTCTAATGCCTGCGTTGTTCCTGCTCTGCAGGCACAGATTCCATTTTTTCGCTTTCTGTTCCCATTAGTTTATCCCAAAAGGTAAAATAGAGACCGTAATTCGTTTTAAATTCTTCGTGGTGGTAGTGATGATGCGTGGCGCCAATGAATTGCCGGCCAAACCAGCTTTTCTGAAAACTTTCAGGATAAATTTCTATTCCAAGATGATTTACAACGCTGCTAACGGTCATGAGCAGCAGGTAAAACCCTAAAACATACAGGTGCACAGGCACTACGAGTAGTATGAGCGGCAGGATCAAAGCTTCAATAAAGCTTTCCCATGGATGAAAGGAAAAAGCCGTCCAGGGCGTTGGCGTAAAACTGTCGTGATGCACCTTATGGACCACGCGAAAGACCCGCGGGTGATGCATCCATCGGTGAACCCAGTAATAATAGGTTTCATGAATAAGCAATATGATCAAAAGACTCGCGGGAAGATACCAGTAGCCAAACTCCTGAACATCGAGGTAAACAGCGGTCCAGCCTTTTTGCCACAGCCAGTAAGTGACAGCACCTGCAAAAGCAAAGATCGCCGAAGATTTTGTACTCCAGATGATCTCCTTTTTAAGCTGCCCTTTTCGAAGTTTCCTGGTGCTTAACCTCTTTTCACTGAATCTAGCCGAATTCCATACGTAATAGTAATAATAAAAAATGCCGGCAGCCACAAAATACCTGAACAAGATCGCGAAGAAGAAAATAAGTACATACGCAATAAATGCTGAAGGTGTAGCTGTTTCTGTATTCAGTAGATCCTCAATCATGGACCTAAAGTTAAGTAATTCAGCCTAAATTGGTTTGGCTTAGCAGTGATGGGCCACCGGTTTTATAAAAATTTTATAATTCCGGCAATTTTCCGCAGCCAGAGATTTAAAAAAGGTATTTCTGAAACTCTTTCCGGGAGATCTCCCGGGCACCCAAACTTTCAAGGTGTTTTGTATGCAGCTGGCAGTCAACTAGCTGCACTCCTTCCTCCTTTAGCTTTTCAACCAGTTTTATGAACCCGTATTTTGAGGCATTGCTTACTTTTGTAAACATGCTTTCGCCGCAAAACACCTTTTGTTCCTTTAAATATATTCCGTAGAGGCCGCCTGCAAGGAAATCTTCCTGCCAAACCTCTACAGAATAGCCCCAGCCCAGGCGGTGAAGTTCAAGATAAGCCTGTTTCATATGCGGCGTGATCCAGGTTCCGTTTTGCCCTTCGCGTTTTACCGAAGAACAGGCCGAAATCACTTCTTCAAAAGCCGAATTAAAAGTGACTTTAAAAGCACCTTTTCGAAGCAGTTGTTTCATGCTTTTTGAGACTTTCAGTTCTTCGGGAAAGAGAACCATTCGCGGATCTGGGCTCCACCACAGGATGGGCTGTGAAGCATCATACCAGGGGAAAATTCCGCGCCGGTATGCTTCCATAAGCCTTGCTACAGAAAGATCACCTCCAACGGCGAGCAGGCCTTCTTCATTGGCCCTTTCTACCGGAGGAAAATGTTCGCCGGGTCTCAAAAAGTACATTTCTAACAGGATTTTTTACAGAATAAAGCCCGGCCTACCGGCCAGGCTTTTACTATTTATGATTAGGATCTGCCTTTCTAGAATGGCAAATCATCATAATCTTCATCGTTCATATTATCTGCAGGCTCAAATTGATCTGCAGGTGGCACAGGAGGCATGTTATTTCCCTGTGATTGCGACGCAAGGTTTTCAATACGCCAGCCCTGGATAGAGTTAAAATACTTGGTTTCCCCCTGTGGGTTTACCCATTCTCTTCCTCTTAGATTTACCCCGATTTTCACCGGTTGCCCAACGCTATAGTTGTTAAGCAAGTCACATTTATCCTGAACAAATTCTACTAAAATATGCTGCGGATATTGTTCCTCTGTAGTTACTACCACTTCTCTCTTTCTAAAACCGTTGTTCCCGTAGGTTTTAGTCTCATCAATCATCTTGATCTTTCCTTGTACTTCCATGTTATCTCTTTTTTGCTAATAATATTTTCCAGGCTGCTGCCGGCTCCTCTTTATCGAGGTATTCTTTTGCTTTTTTATGTATTTTTTCCCTGTCATCCAGGATCTCAGTTAATTCGGGATTGTTTTTGCCAAATGCGGCAATCTCTTCTTCGGAAGGTACTTTTTCAACATTTCCCAATCTTCCCAGGTCATTACCGGTCAAGATCGTACTTTTTCTAATCTCTTCCGGAATGGCATCTATTCCCATTCCCAGGGTAGCCAATGGTTTAGGGACTTCGAACATTCCTGGCCTCGCGCGGCTGTACCAGTTGCCGCCCATTCTAGCCACCAGGTCTATCTTGTGTTGATCTATAAAACCATCGTCGCCAAGAATATCTTCGTTCACATGCATTTTCAGCACCTCACAAATCACAAGGTTTCCAGATCCTCCCTGGTCTCCCAATTCAACAACTTCCCTTATCTTACACTCAAACTGCACCGGTGACTCCTTCACCCTGAAAGGTTTTACCACTTCAGACTTCAGCATTGACAGGCCGGCTTTTTCAAATTCGTTTACTCCTTCCGCATATTCCGTACTCGACAATGAAACCTGCTGCACGATATCGTAGTTCACCACATTGATCACCACTTCTTTTGTCGCTTTGGCATTATTGAACGTATGCTTCACCGTATTATCCCTGCCCCTTCTTGCAGGAGAAAAGATCAACACCGGCGGATTCGTACTAAACATATTGAAAAAGCTGAAAGGCGACAAATTCGGCCTTTCCTGCGAATCTATAGTACTTGCAAGAGCAATAGGCCTTGGTCCCACAGCTCCCAGCATATACTGGTGAAGCTCGCGGGTTTCCAATTCTTTAGGATCAATAGTTAACATTCCTGGATTTTTGACAAAGGTAAAGAAACCACAATTCAATGAAAAGAGAAGCCTTAACAATAATATTCCTATAAAACGTTATCTTTAAAATTTACAAACGTAAGGGTACATGAATTTTTCTGATGAACGGAAATTCCGCCGCTGGTTTCTTGTTTTTTCCTCTATTGCCATTATTATTTTAATCGTCTGGAATACCGTTATATTTTTTCAGCGGTTAAAGGAAGACGAGCGTCGAAATATGAATGTTTGGGCTGCCGCACAGGTTTCCCTGGACCAGGCAGATGAAAATACAGATCTTGACCTCACCCTTAGCATCATTAACAACAACACCAGCATTCCCACAATTTGGGTAGACGAAAAAGACCAGATTGTCGACGTTTTAAATGTGCCCGACGAGATTATTTCTGAAGAAAGAAAGCTTCAAAATTACCTGCAGGAGATCAAAGGTGAAAATGACCCCATAGAAATGGACCTGGGACCGGGAAAAGTGCATCATATTTACTACGGAAACTCTCCGCTGCTCAACAAACTCAAGTATTATCCACTGGTTTTAATGCTCATCATCCTGCTTTTTGTGGCCGTTATATATTTCTTTTACACTACCACAAAATCGAGTGAACAGAACAAGCTATGGGCCGGAATGGCAAAGGAAACCGCCCACCAGATTGGCACACCGCTTTCCTCGCTCATTGGCTGGATAGAACTTCTGAAACAGGAAAATGTGAGCAAATCATACCTTTCTGAAATGCAGAAGGACGTTGACAGGCTTAGAACCATAACCGAAAGATTCTCTAAAATTGGATCGGCGCCAACACTTAAACCGGCCAATATTGTGGAGCAAACGCGGGTGTCATTTGATTACCTGAAAAGCCGGAGTTCCAAACTCATCAATTTTAGCGTTGACCTTCCAGGTCAAGTAATCTATGTAGATCTCAACAAACAGCTTTACAGCTGGACGATCGAGAATCTTGTAAAAAATGCCATTGATGCCATGCGCGGAAAAGGAGATCTCCACATTAAAATTCGGGAGGATTCAAAATGCGTATACATTTTTATTGAGGATTCGGGAAAAGGAATTCCAAGGGATAAATTCCGGCAGATCTTTGAACCGGGTTACACTACAAAAAAACGCGGCTGGGGACTGGGTCTTTCTCTTTCAAAACGCATCATTGAGCAATACCACAAGGGAAAGATCAAGGTGAGCCAGAGTGAGATCAATAAAGGAACCACCTTTCAGATCACTTTGCCCAAGCTGAAGAAAGTTGCCTGAAATTTTCCAAAAATGGTCTTTTTCAAGCTAATTTTTCCGAAGAAATTTTACAGCTGCGCCTTGATATCATTTGCAATTTGCTGAAACTCCTCTTCAGAAAAAGAAAGACTATTACTAAAATCCATGTCGCTCATCGCGTTCAGCGGGATTAGATGCACATGCACATGAGGAACTTCCAGACCAACCACTGCCATTCCCACACGCTTGCATGAAATCGCTTTTTCAAGTGCTATTGCCACTTTTCGGGAAAAACGCATAAGCTCCTGGTAAGTTTCTTCTTCAAGATCAAAAATTTTGTTCTCTTCCTTCTTCGGAATACACAAGGTATGCCCCTTAGCATTGGGGCGGATATCCAAAAATGCCAGAAAATCATCATTTTCTGCTACTTTATAAGCGGGAATTTCCCCGTTTATGATCTTGGTGAACAGCGTTGGCATAGCATTTTAATTTTTTAGAATTTGCCTTCAAAACCTCATTTTTGAAGCATTTATCCTGAAAACCTTCTGCGTGGAAAGTTCAGTAATTTTTTTAAAAATACAAAAATCCTTTCTTGATCGTCAAAAAAGGATTTTTAAGTATGTGTTTTACAGTTAATCTCTGGAAATCTCCAGGATCTCAAACTTTATGGTTCCGTTTGGCACCTGGACCTCGGCAGTTTCGCCTACTTTCTTACCCAAAAGTCCTTTTCCAATAGGAGAATCTACCGAGATTTTCCCCGATTTAAGATCGGCTTCGCTTTGGGCTACTAATTTATATTTTACTTCGGCGCCATTGGTAAGGTTTTTTATTCTCACATTGGAATGAACCAGCACCTTGGAAGTATCCAGCTGCGACTCATCTATTAAACGTGCATTTGAATATACTTCTTCCAGTTTGGAAATTTTCATCTCCAGCAAGCCCTGGGCTTCCTTGGCTGCATCATATTCGGCATTCTCACTAAGATCACCTTTATCCCTGGCTTCTGCAATGGCCTGTGAAGCGCGGGGACGTTCCACATCTCTCAAATGATTCAATTCGTCCCGCAATTTTTTAAGCCCCTCTGCTGTATAATAGGATACTTTACTCATAACTTCATCGTTTACATAAATAGAAAAAATCCCATTCGCCGACGGGATTTAAAACAAATATAAGAAATTAAAGAATGCAGTACAATTATATTATATTGCTGCTATCAAAGCAAAACATGCTCAAAAAACTCTCTATTTTAGCTGCTTTTTTCCTGCTGACATCCTGCTCGGGAGATGACGATTTCAGGAATGACAATCCTTACCTGGTAGACCTTAATTTCTCTTTCCAGATGGACCTGAATTTTCCGCAGTATAATGATTTGCAGTTCCCGGGAAATGCTTTTGTAAACTATAACTACGGAATTAACGGCGTGGTAATTTACAACGTAAACAATTCGGTTTATACTGCTTTTGAATTTTCTGATCCCAACCATCCTTTAACAGATTGTTCTACGCTGGAGCTGAATGGCACCGAAGTGAGCTGCCGTTGTGAAGACGGAAACAAATACAGCATCATTACCGGCCAGCAGCTTACAGGCGACGGGCAATATCCGCTGAAAGCATACAGGATAGAAAGACGGGGAAGTGTTCTGGAAATTTCGAATTAAAAAGGGCTTTTTTGAAGCGTAATTTGATTTCTTTCCTATCAAATAAAGAAGTATTTTTACAAAAAGCGATAAAATGAGTACTTTAGACCTTAAAAACCAAGTAATAGAGAGGCTATCTAACGCCGATGATAACCTTCAAAAAAAGTTAAATCAATGATTGAGGATTATGAAGAGGAACAAATTGTAGCTCACACTGTTTCCGTAGAAGCGCTTACAAAAAAGCAGTATCGGGAAGAATTACGTAGCGCAGAAAAAGAAATTGAAGAAGGAAATTCTTTCAAAACCGAGGAACTTAAAGCAGAAGTTTTGAAGTGGAGAAAATAATCTGGTCCAACCGCTCAAAGAAGGCGTTATTTATCATATGGAAATTCTATTCTGAAAAGATTGTTTCTGCAGCAGACAAAATGATCAAAGGCATTATAGAAACTGTAGAAAATATAAGCTTTCCAGAGCAATACCAAAAGGAAGAAATGCTCGAGAAAAAATATTGTAGAGCTGTCTACAGACACTACAAAATAATTCTCGGTTGATGAAGATATTTTAAAGGTACTCCAGGTTTTTGATACCCGTCAGGATCCTCAAAAAATCAATTTTTAAGACACTTTCTAAGAGTAAACAACTTTCCCAAAGCCAAGTAACTTCGGGAAAGCTTAATTCAGGTTAAAATCTTAAAGTTACTCCGGCTAAGAAGTTAATTCCCGCCTGTGGATAGTATCCCGCACCTTCAATGGTTTCGGCACCACCCGGTAAATCTTCATTTGGAACATCATAAGTGTAGTAGTACCCGTTTGAAACATACTCTTCCCCAAAGATGTTGTTTACAAGTCCGGTGAATACCACTTCCTCAAAAAGAGGTGCTGTGGTCCAGGTATATTGAACATTGAAATCATTCACGAAATAGTCGCTTAACAAAGAACCTTCAGTTTCAATGTTGCTCATATACTGCTCTCCCACATATTTAGATAGAAATTTAAGCTCCAGGTTTTCAACTGGCCTGTACTCCAGGATGTTTCCAACAATAACTTCAGGAGAGTAAGAAATATCGGTATCTCCAAAATTCACCAGCTCACCGTTCCAGTTAGAAAGGAAATCTTTGTTTTTATTGCGGCTCAAAGCTATATTAGGCCTAATAACAAACTGCTCTGCCAATCTTACAGCTGCATCTATTTCAATACCTGCCCTGTAACTGTTCCCGCTGTTGGCCCGAATGTAAGAACCCACATTATCGAGTTCTCCTGTAAGTACAAGCTGGTTGCGGTAATCCATATAATACAGGTTTGCATTGATTTGTAGGGCTCGGTTACCATATCTCCAGCCCAGCTCGAAGTCATTCAACTCTTCAGGCTCGGGCTCACCATTTTCATAATCATCACGGTTTGGCTCGCGGTGTGCGCGGGCATAGGAGAAATACAATTGATTGGCTTCTGAAACTTCATACGTCAAACCTGCCTTCGGATTAAAAAAGGTATGGGAATCGTCCACAATAAAAGGAACTTCTTCCTCAATGTTACCGTCTACCGTGTAAATTACTCTTCTTAGCTGAAGATCTCCAAATAAAGAAAGGTCTTCAGTCACAGCAACATTTGCTTTAGCGTAACCATTGTAATCTATCTTATCCCCGGTGTTCTCGTAGTAAAGCTGATCGGGTTCGCTTGGTGCAAACCTTGTATAAATGATCTCGCCAAAATGATCTCCTTCATACCTGTTCCAACCACCTCCAAGATCCAGGTTCAGAAAATCATCTTTGTAGTTTGCATTAAAAGTAATTCCGTAGAAATCGTTGTCCAGCCATTTCCTTGTTACAAGATCGCTTGAGGTCACTTCCTCCCCATTTGCTGTAAAAGGATCAAGGCCATACTCCTCAAGATCCTCTCCTGCCCTGTAAGATTCGTAAAATCCTCTTCCATAGGTATAGTGCAAAGCCATATTAGAAGACCAGCCGCCGCCATATTTCTCATTCCACAATAACTGGAAATGGTCCTGCTTGTAATCATCTACATGGTTGTCGTAAAATTGATCATTCCCTTCTGCATCCACATAAGCACCCGCGGGATTGTATCTACGGTCTTCCTGGAGCTGATCCTCATCAATTCCATCCCATGATTGATAGGTTACTTCACTTCCGCCAAAAGTAAGCGCCTTCACGATAGTGCTTTCTCCTACATAAGTTCCCTGCAGGAAATAAGATTTAAGATCTGTGGAAGCACGGTCAATATAGCCATCACTTTTTATGGTAGATGCACGTCCTGCAAATTCCCAATGCTCGTTAAAAAGTCCGGTGCTGAATTTCACTGTATTCTTGTTGGTATTAAAAGAACCAATACTGCTTGCAATTTCGGCAGTTGGTTCTGCTTTGTAGCGATCTGTCAGGATGTTGATACTCGCTCCAAAAGCTCCTGCCCCATTGGTGGAAGTTCCAACTCCCCGCTGTAACTGAAGGTTTTCTACTGAAGAAGCAAAATCACCCAGGTTCACCCAGAAAGTACCCTGACTTTCGGCATCATTATAAGGAACCCCGTTTATTGTTACGTTGATCCTGGTGGCATCACTACCGCGCACCCTGATTCCTGTGTACCCAATTCCGGCCCCGGCATCACTCGTCGTCACTACATTGGGCATGTAGTTCATAAGCGTGGGAATATCCTGCCCCAGATTTCGGTCTTCGATCTCTTCATTGGAAAGATTACTGTAAGTTATAGGCGATTCTGCGCTCACACGTACTGCCGATAAAAAGACTTCGTCCAGCACCTCTTCGGCATCACTAAGGTCAACGTTGAGAATTCTGTCTTCGGTAAGATTAATTGTAAATTCTTTTCTGTTTCCGTAAGAAAAGATGAGGGTATAGCTTCCTTTTTGAAGCTGCAGGGAATATTTCCCTTCGCTGTTGGTTTGCGTTCCCGAAGCTTCCCCCTGCACCCTCACGATGGCCGCAGGCAACGGTTTCTCTCCGTCTGTCACTGTTCCCTGAACCGTATATTCCTGAGCGGTCAAACCGGCGGAAAATACTAACAGGCATAAAAAAAATAATAGGTTTTTCATCCGTAAAAAAATTTATTACGAATAAAAGGGGCATTATTCTTTGGTTACATTAAAAAATAAATCCTGAAATCCATCCGATCTAAATTGCAAGGATGATTTTCAGGAGTGCGTTACTACCACGCCACTTTGGCGTTTTATCCCTTGGCAGCATTACCTGCCCAGGTTCTTTGGGTATAATCTCAGCTTCCTTTCCGAAGAATTTCCGAAAATTCTGCACCCCTTTGAGATGGCCGCAAATGTAGAATGAGTTTTTCATTTTACCTAATTTTTACCGCTTTTGATTTTTTAATGCTAAATTTAAATATTGTTCCGGCTATGAAAGAAAACAAACAATCCATAACCTTTACGGTTATAGCGGGTTACCTGCTGCTTACTACGCTGGCCGGTTTTGCCGTGTGGTTTATTTATTCACAGGTAATTGACTACACGAGCATGGCCGAGAACAATCTTTCCAGTAATAAACGTCTTTTACTCGTGGGGCAGGCAGCAACAAACCTTTACGAAGCTGAAAGTTTAAGCCGGCAGTTGATCCAATCTGGAGAGCCGGAAAAGCTTGATGCCTATAAAGCCGAAATTGACACCATTAGGGTTATTTTAGATTCGCTCGCTCAAACGTCGGCAGACACCGATCTTTCGCAGGAAGTAGACAGCATTGATCTTCTTCTTTCCCTAAAAATAGCAAACCTGGAAGAACTTCTGGAGTTAAGGGAACGGGAAGGGAATCAAAGCTATTATTCCCGTGTAATTGCAGAACTGCAGCGGGTAGATGAAAATTTTGGCAGTCGTAATTATGATGAACGCTTTAAAGACCTGGCACCACACCAAAGACGGGTTCTGGTAAAATTACTGGAATATTCTGAAAGGGATAATGCCCAGCAAATCACCACTCAAACACTGGATTCCCTGGTACAATCTGTCAAAACAGTTTTAAGCGAACTGGAGCTCGCCGATCGTCGCTTTAGACAAACGGTTCGTGCTACAGAAGATCAATTACTGGTAAACGAAGTCAACCTCAACAGCCAGTTAAGAAATTTATTAACGGCCATTGAAGCTGAAGAAAGAAGTGTTTCCTTAACGCAGGTGGCCGAAAGACAGGAAATTGTAAGAAGCACTTCCCGGACTATTGGCATTTTAGGCGCAACCAGCTTTGCCGTGATCCTCATTTTTCTCTTTCTCGTGATGCGAGATGTCACCCGCAGTTACCGGTACCGCAGCCAATTGGAAGCCGCCAAACAATATGCAGAATCTTTACTCAAAAGCCGAGAGCAATTTATGGCCACGGTAACTCATGATCTTAGATCACCACTTAACACGGTTGTTGGTTACACAGATCTTTTAGAGCGAACCAAGTTGAGCAGGTCACAATCACATTACCTCAACCACCTCAAAAAATCATCAGATTATATTCTTCATCTTGTGGACGATCTGCTGGACCTTTCCCGGCTGGAGGCTGGTAAAATGACCGTGGAACAACTTTCTTTTAACGCCAAGAATCTCATTGAAGATACTGTTGAAAATGCAGTACCCGTGCAAAAATCGCAGGAAGTAAATGTGGTTGTAAACATTTCTGAAGAATTAGACAGGAGAGTTAAGAGTGACCCCTTCCGTATTAAACAGGTGATTACCAATCTCGTCACGAATGCCTGTAAATTTACTGAAGAAGGAAGCATCGAAATAAATGCCTTTTTTGACACCCAAGGCCGAAAAAAAATCCTTGTGATCAAGGTAAAAGACACCGGAATTGGCATTTCAGAAGAGAAAAAAGAAGCCATTTTTGAGGAGTTTTCCCAGGAGGACAGCTCCATTGAAAAGAAGTATGGCGGCTCTGGATTGGGACTTGCCATAAGTAAAAAGATCACCCAGCTTTTAAAAGGTTCAATAGAACTGGAAAGCGAGCATGGAAAAGGAAGTGAATTTACCATTAAAATTCCCGTACAGTTTGTTGAAGAAAAAGAAATAGAACCTTCCACAACTCCCGAACAGCCTAAGGAGCAAATGAGCCGGTTCTCGGTTTTAATTGTTGATGACGAACCTGCACAGTTGAGCCTGTTGAGCGAATTCATCAAAACTACCGGAATGTCTATTGAGACAAGCAGTAATGGAAAAGAAGCTAAGAAAAAATTGGAAAAACAACATTTCGACCTGGTTCTCACAGATATTCAAATGCCAAAAATGAGCGGAACAGAATTGCTTTCCTTTATCAGGAAAAATCCTGAAACCAAAAATATTCCTGTACTGGCACTTTCGGGGCAGGCCACGAAAACGTCACGTGAGTATCTAAAAATGGGCTTTAACGGAAGTCTTTTGAAGCCTTATTCCTCCTCACTCCTCCTACAAAAAATAGAAAATGTACTTCAAACCGAACTAAAGAAACCTTCCGTAAAGTTTGAAAGCAACATTTCTTCTCAAAATTATTCATTAGATGAGGTAGAACTTTTTGCCGGCGGTGACAAGCAAGCGTTAAACACCATTCTTCACGCCTTTGTAGAAAGTACCCAGGCAAACCTTCAGGCTTTGAATCAGGCGCAGCTTAAAAGGAACAAGACGAAAGTTGCTGCCATTGCCCATAAAATGCTTCCAATGTTCCGGCAGTTAAAAGTGAAGAATGTTATAAGGCAACTGGAAATTCTGGAATCTTTGAACTGCGAAAAATATAGTCAGGTAAATATCCACAAACTCACCGCTCACATCAACGAGCTACTACAGGAAATCAAGACTAAAATCAAAGACTAATGTTGTACTGCTTGAGTTTATTGTAAAGTGTTTTTCGATCTATGGAAAGCAATTTTGCAGCTTTACTTTTGTTCCCATTGGTCTTTTCCAAAGCATCCAGAATAAGTTCCTGCTCGTTTTTGTTTTTAAAAAGACTGAAAGATTCATCCGGCACCTCTGCCGCGACTATTTCCTGCGGAAGCACCTTTGCCTCCACGATATCATCCTGACTTAACAAAACCGCTCTTTTAATGACATTTTTGAGTTCCCTAAGGTTTCCCGGCCAGTGATAATTATGAATAGACTCCATTGCTTCCTGACTAAAGCCTGTGACCTCCTTCTCCAGCTCTACATTGGCCATTTCAAGAAAATAATTTGCGAATATCATTAGATCTTCATTTCTGTTCTTGAGCGCCGGTACTTTAATGGAGAATTCGTTCAAACGGTGGTATAGATCTTCCCTGAAATCGCCCTGCTTTACAAGTTCATAAAGATCTTCATTGGTTGCAGCAATTACTCTTATATCTACTTGTATTTCTTCATTGCTACCTACAGGTTTCACCCTTCGCTCCTGCAGTGCCCTTAGAAGTTGTACCTGCAATTCATAACTAAGATTACCAATTTCATCAAGGAACAGTGTTCCTCCATTGGCAGCTTCAAAGTGACCGGTTTTATTGGCAACCGCACCGGTAAAAGAGCCCTTAAGGTGACCAAAAAATTCACTGGAAGCCAGTTCTTTTGGAATCGCCCCACAATCTACCGCAACAAAAGGTGCTTCCTTACGCTTGCTTTGATCATGAATGCTTTTTGCTATTTGTTCTTTTCCTGTTCCACTCTCGCCCATGATAAGAACAGACATGTTTGTTGGCGCTACAAGATCAATATAGTCATTAAGTTTTTTGGAAGCATCGCTTACGCCCTTTATAAAAGAATTATCTACCGAAACCCCATTTTTGGATGGTTTAGAAGCTTTTCCCTTTGCCGAGGAAGGATTCTTCTCATTTTGCAGCGCGTTATGAATTGTCTTGAGAATAACTTCGGGGTTAAAGGGTTTTGCTATATAGTCAAAAGCCCCTTCTTTCATTGCATTTACAGCCATGGTAATTTCGGCATAGCTGGTCATCATTATAACCTGGGAAGCAGCGCTCTTTTTTGTTACTTCCCGTAAAATTTCAAGACCTTCTTTATCGGGCAGGCGTACATCAGAAATAATGATATCAAAATCCTCCTTCTCCATCATAGAAAAAGCTTCTGTAGCACTAAAGACAGCGCTTACATTGAAATCCTTTTTCAGAAGGAAAGTCTTTAACATCGTACAAAAGGCGACGTCATCTTCAACAATGAGAATTTTTGTCATAATTTAGGAGAATATTCACAAAATTAGGAATATTCTCTCCTTCAACTCTAAAAATAAACATAAAAAAAAGGGCTGAGAACAGCCCCTTTTTCCTAATTTATAACCATTTAAAGGTGATAATTTAGTCCATTTTACGAAGGCACGGCCTAAACTAATCCCATCATCTAACCTATTTAGCTTCCGGTCTGTTTGCACATGTTACGGCCGTGCCTTTGTCACCCCGGAGTTGGCTTCTCCTTTTTGCGGGTATCAACAATTTTCTATTTACCGGCTTTGTCCTTTTTATCTATCCAGTTTCCCTGGGCATCTGCATACAATTCTTTGGTCTCGCCCTGAAGAGTCGTCAAAACAATCTTATATTTTCTCTCCCCTTCTTTTTCCTTGTAATAAGCTTCGGAAACTGTGGCTCCCTGGAAATCTCTTTCTACAGACTGCTGGATTTCATCAGGTAATTCTGCAACTTCTATTTGCTCCATTTCCTCTTTTTGAGTTTCCTGAGTGGTTTCAGTTCCTTCTTCATACACCTGAGCGGTTGCATTTTGAACGGAGAAAAGCATTGCGGTTGCAGCTACGGCTGTTAAACATATCTTTTTCATAATATCAGATTTTTTAAGTTTTTTCTTTGTTAATCCAATATGTTATATGAAACAATTATTCCCTTTTCAATAAAATAACAAAACCCCTGTAAAATAAGGGCTTCTTACATTCAGCAGCTTTTAAAAAGGTGTAGATTTAATAAAAATCCACACAATTATGTAGAAATAATCTACAGATTCCTTGACATCTTATTTAAGAGGATCCTTCCTGTTGTTCTTTTTTTCTGACAATTTCTTCTTTTCACGCAGCCTTTTAAGTTTGGCTGCTCTGGAAGGTTTGGTCTTCTTTCGCGGTTTTGGTTTTATGAGCGCCTCCTTTACCAGGTCTAGAAAACGCTGTGTCACTAGCCCCTTATTTCTATGCTGACTACGGGATTCATCACTTTGAAGGATAAGTTCTCCACTATTGGTAAGCCTGGATTTCAGCTTTTGAAGGAGTCGGTTCTTCTCTGCTTCGGAAAAAGCTTCAGAAGCAGAAATTAAAAAGTGAAGCTCGACCTTAGAAGAAACTTTATTGACGTTCTGCCCTCCCGCACCCGAGCTTCTTATCGCTTTATAACTTAATTCCTGTATGAGTTGCTTTTCATCCAAACCTACTTGACCTGGTGCGTGGGTTTAAGCAAATCTGCCACGGTTTTTACGGGATTAAAGGTTTCCACGGGAACCTCAACAAAAATCGTGATCCAGCCCGCCATTCCGCCGTTCCAAAGTCCCGGGAGTTCCAGTGCTTTCAGCTCCTTGCCGTCTTTAGTTTTATTAGCGATAAAGCTGGTTTCCTCATCCACAAACTTCTGAAGATCGTAATTTTCACCTTTATAATTCCTTTTTCCGCATACGACATCTACAGGATTGAAATGCGTCGCTTCCTGCGCAATCTTACTCTGCTGGTAATTGTCATGATCAATTTGTGCACTTTCAACGATTTGCAGTGAAATAGCACCAGATTTATGTGTGACCCAAAATGGGCCGCCTCCCGGTTCACCTTCATTTTTAACCATTCCGCATACCCTGATAGGTCTATCCAGATTTTTCTTTAAAGCAGATATTTTTTCAGATTTTGAAAGCTTTTCAAAATCAATTTCAAGCGCAGCGTTCAACTGCTGCTGAACAAAACCAATCATTTCAGAAAGTTGCTCTTCTGAAACATTTTCTTCATTTTTCAGCTTTTTCAGCATGCTGAAAGATTTCTCCTGAAGTTCTAAAAGAGCACCTGCGAGCATCTTTTTATATTCGGTAAGCGTTTTTCGATATTTTGGAGTAACAACGTTATCTATGTTCTTGATAAAGATAAGATCGGCGTCCTGCTGGTTGAGGTTGTTTATTAAAGCACCGTGACCACCCGGCCTAAAGAAAATCTCTTCATTTTCATCACGAAAAGGTTCATTTTCGATCGTAACGGCAACAGTATCTGTTTTAGGATCCTGAAAGGAATAAGAAACTTCGAATTGTACTCCTGTTTCTTCTTCCGCTCTTTTTTTCACCTTACTAAATTCTTCCTTGAATTTGTCAAGATGTTCATTAGAGACTGTAAAATGAAGTTTTGCCTTTCCATTGGAAGCTGCATATTCCGCAGCCTCTATAAGATGCTCTTCAAATGCCGTTTTTAAATGATTTTCGTATTTGTGGAACGGCACCAAACCTTTAGGATAATCGCCAAGACTTGTGCCTTCTTCAGCAAGCATTGTCTTCACAAACACATACTGTTGTTCATCTTTGGAAAGTGAATTATATTCTTCATCAATTTTAGCTTTCACTTCTTCAAAGAACGGCAGTTGCTCAATTCGGTTAAAGAACATCTCCAGTTTAGGATCGTTCTTCTTGTCGGTATAATCTTCTACAGATCCTTGTTTGGGATCATATTCGTCTACAAAATTGTAAAGCGCCTTGAACATTCTCGTTGCGGCACCTGAAGCCGGAATGAACTTAAGCACGTCCAGGCTGTCCTTTTTTGAATTATAGAGACCGGCTAGACGCTGCTTTTCTTCTTCAGAAAAGGAACGAATACCATTTCTCACGGTAGCCGCCTCTCGTATATTTACCACAATATTGCCACGTTTAAAAATGGCAATCTGTTTCTCTACCTCTTCAGTAGTTAATCCTTTTTCCTTAATCTGGGTTACATCTTCGTTACTAAAGCTCAACTTCTTTTTTCTTTAAAAGTTCATCAATTGTTTTTACCGCCTCCTCAAACCGCTCCTGCAAATTTCCGCGGAGGATTTGATAAGGCTTTTCATAAACATCGAGGGTTTGCTTAAATCTGCGGAACATTTCTTCCCGCTCCTGCGGCTTGTCCCGTAGATCGTCTTCCACCCACGGAACATCAATATACGTCAAAAAATATAAATCATATTGAGCCTTTAACGCATGTTTAAGAAGAAGAGGCTCACAAAATCCATTAAAATAGGCTTCGGAATAAACTACAGTTTCCAGTAAATTGGTATCGCAGAAGAGTACTTTATCAGACTTCTCCAAAAGGGCATTTTCAAGCTGCATTTGCCCTACGGCAATCGGCAGTATATCTTCTCTACCACATATTTCGCGTTCACGATCCCATTTTTCCTGCAAGTAATCACGGGAGAATTCGGGCACCCATTGCGTGTTGTAATGAGCAGCGAGCTTTTTTGCCAAAGTTGTTTTCCCGGTAGATTCTGGGCCGTAGAGAACAATTTTCAGGCAGCTGGTACGTGACTGTTCAAGTTGTTTTTCCATGTTCGGTATCCATAAATGGCAATTACGGTGAAAATTAAATACTGGATGCTTGTAAAAGTAAGCCCTTTATAAAAATACAGAGGCACAGAAATGATATCACCAATGATCCAATATATCCAGTTTTCGAGCTTCTTTTTGGCCATAAGCCACATTCCCACGAAAAAAATGGATGTCGTAATCGTGTCTACATAGGCTGTCCAGTCATTCCACTTATCAAAGAATTCATAAATGGCAAACGTAAAAAGCCAGGTTCCTGTAAAAATTAGAACACTCCAAAGCTTTTCCTTTCTGGTGGTGGTCGTAATGGGAATAAAATGAACTGCATCTACTTTTCGGGTCCACACATACCAGCCATAAATGCTCATGGTAGAATAATAAAAATTGATCATCATATCACCCAACAGCTGCCATTGCCAAAGCAAATAAACAAAAATTACGGTACTAATGATTCCGGTAGGATAAACCAGGATGTTTTCCTGCTTTGAATACCAAACAGAAAGAAAGCCAAAAACGACAGCTACCAGCTCCAATACAATATAGAGCGTGGGATAATCTGCATACTGCTGAAATAGAAAATCAAAAATCGGCTGCATAGTCGCTTCGGTTGCTCTTTACTATTTTCATGTTTAGCAGGATATGCTCTGTTGCCGTAAAAGCTTCTCGGATCTCTTCGGTTAGGAATTCCATTATTTTGTCATATTCCCCATACACCTGAGTACTCAAAGGATTTTCAAGAATTGTAAATCCAGATGCTCTCAAAGCCTGAATAAATTTTTTGACAGGTGCTTCAAAATCATCCTGAAGCGGGGTTAATGTAAGTTCTACTGAAATTTGCATAAAAAATATAAATTTTTCCGAAGAGTGAATTCTCTGATACTGCTTTCAAAAGTAGGAAGTTTGTGCTGTTTTACTCGCGCAAAGTATGATTTTCTGAACCGGCAAAGGCCGAAAATTCATTTTCTTCAAAGGCAGTTCCCACCACCACGACGTCTGCACCGCTTTTCCACGCGGCTTCCAGCTGTTCCCGGTTTCTAATTCCGCCGCCCACAAAAAAAGGCACAGAAATGGTATTTTTGACTGCGGAAATAACTCCGGAATTTACCGAAAATGCCGCGCCGCTTCCCGCTTCCAGGTAGATCATCTGTTTTCCTGAATACTCGCCGGCAAGTGCTGTCGCCACAATCTTATCTTCTTCCTCCTGAAAAATGGGTTTTGTACGGCTGATTCTTTCCACGGCAGATTCCCTGCCGCCGTCAATCAAAATATAACCTGTGGGAATGACTTCAAGCCTGCTTTTCTTCAAAAATGGAACAGCTTTGACGTGTTGTTCGATCAAATATTCAGGATTACGCCCCGAAATTAGCGAAAGGAAGAGAATTCCGTCTGCAGCTCCTGAAACTTGCTCATAATCTCCCGGAAAAAGTATGACCGGAAGGTTACTTTCCTTTTTAAGAGCCATGACGGTGGAATGCGTTTTCTCCTTTTCAACTGTACTTCCTCCAACGAGCAAAAATGAGGTTATCTCTGGTAATTTCCGAAGAAATTCAGCAGCATTGGCTTCCTCAAATTTATCTGGGTCTACTAAAACAGCTAATAATTTTTCCCCTTTAAGAGATGCATTTTGCAAGGCATTCAAAAATGACATTTCTAAACCAGATTTTTTTCAGGAAGTGCGTAAACACAGGTAAAACCTTCAAACTCTAAGAAATCGAGTTTATAAAAAGAAGTTTCGCCTTTAAAGAGGACTTTCCCGGTAGTTTTGAAATCATCAAAATCAAAGTCGGTAATGTTGATGTGTTGCAGAAAGCTCACTCCCGGCTGCGCGTACAGTTTATAAATAGATTCTTTCGCTCCCCACACGATAGTGAGTTTCCGAATCAATGCTTCAAAATTAGCAAGCGTACGGTACTCCTGAATTGGGGTAAACTTTTGAGCAATAAGAAGAATTTTATCCCGCTGTTTTTCAATGTCGATCCCAACCGCAGCATTACCAATTATGATAGCAGAAAAAGTAAAGGAGTGCGTGATAGAAATAAATTTTTCATCTTGTAGATGCGGCTTTCCTTCGGCGTCATAATAAAGGTCATGATCTGTGTATCCTTCTACAGCTAATAGATGCCGCACACTTAAAAAGCCCCTGCGGTGAATGTCTGATTTCATCCCGTCCAATCTACTCTGGCAGGGAGAAGTAAGTTCTATGCCGGCCCGTAAGTCTTCAAAAGATTCTTCTATCTTCCAAATGAGGACTTTAGTGTCTTTATTTACTGTTATTGTTTTGTAAAGGGGCATAAAAAAGTGTTAGATATTCTTTACTTTTGCATTTTGCAAAATGCTAAAATCAAATATAATAATATGTCAACGAAAACAGTACCTTATACTGCTTATAAAGTAAAAGATATTTCCCTTGCCGCCTGGGGGAGAAAAGAAATAGAACTTGCCGAGGCAGAGATGCCGGGACTTATGTCTCTTAGAGAAGAATATAAGAACGAGCAGCCTTTAAAAGGTGCCCGTATTGCCGGTTGCCTTCACATGACTATTCAAACAGCTGTTCTTATTGAGACGCTGGTTTCTCTTGGAGCTGAAGTTACCTGGAGTTCATGTAATATTTTCTCGACTCAGGATCAGGCTGCCGCAGCAATTGCTGAGGCCGGTATCCCTGTTTATGCCTGGAAAGGAATGACCGAAGAGGAATTTAACTGGTGTATTGAACAAACGCTTTTCTTTGGCGAAGATCGAAAGCCACTGAACATGATCCTTGACGATGGTGGAGATCTTACGAACATGGTACTTGATAATTACCCTGAACTTGCTGAAGGAATTAAAGGACTTTCAGAAGAGACTACTACCGGTGTTCACCGTCTTTATGAGCGCATGAAGAATGGAACACTTCCTATGCCGGCCATCAACGTGAATGACTCTGTTACCAAATCAAAATTCGACAACAAATACGGATGCCGTGAGAGTGCGGTAGATGCCATTCGTCGTGCTACAGATGTAATGCTTGCCGGAAAAAGAGTGGTGGTTTGTGGTTATGGCGATGTAGGTAAAGGTACCGCCCAATCTTTTAAAGGAGCCGGTTCTATTGTGACCGTGACCGAAATCGATCCTATTTGTGCGCTTCAGGCCGCAATGGACGGATTTGAAGTAAAAAAGCTTGAAACCGTTCTTCCGAAAGCCGATATTGTAATTACCACTACAGGAAATAAAGATATTGTTCGCGGCGAGCATTTTAAAGCCATGAAAGATAAGACCATTGTATGCAACATTGGGCACTTCGACAACGAAATCCAGGTTGCATGGCTTAACGAAAATTATGGAGAAACCAAAGATGAGATCAAACCTCAGGTAGATAAATATACGATTGATGGAAAAGACATTATTCTTTTAGCTGAAGGACGCCTGGTGAACCTTGGTTGCGCGACAGGACATCCAAGTTTTGTGATGAGTAACTCATTTACGAATCAAACCCTGGCTCAAATTGAATTGTGGAAGAATACAGATCAATACGAAAATAAGGTTTACATGCTTCCAAAGCATTTAGATGAAAAAGTTGCAGCATTGCACCTGGAAAGAATTGGGGTGGAGCTCACTGAACTAAACCAGGAACAGGCAGATTATATTGGCGTGGACGTAAACGGGCCATTTAAACCTGAATATTACAGGTACTAAATAGGCTGTAGTAGGCTGTAGGTTGTAGACTGCAGAAAAATAAACCCCCTTTTGGAAATCTCTTTTCGGAAGGGGGTTTTTAATTCTAAATGGTTGTACGTCTATTGGCTATTGTTCAGAGCAAAGCTACGCTCCTCTAAAATAGCCACGGCTTTTTCCGTTTGATTTTCAGGGACCATAACACGCATTCCCGCCATGCCAAGTCCGCCAATTCCTGCTGCGCTATTGGTAGCTTCATCGGGAGTAAAGAAATCAATATTATGTTCTTCCAAAATATTGCTTATAATGGAAACTTCAGTAGTATGTATAGTGTTGTATATGGTGATGAACTTCATTTTCTAAAAACTTAAAAATTTGTAGATTAAGATACATTAAAAATAGTTTCCCATCTCTTTTTAAAAATCTCTACAAAATGAGAGAACTTTGAGTAAAGTATTGAAAAATGACATTTTCAACACCTCTTTTTTGCTTTAGTATATTTATATAAATGGTAAAGCCTTCAGAAAAAAGATATTTCTGAAGGCTTTGCTATTTTCTTGAATGAAAAGCTCAAATTTATTCAGCTTTAGCTAACATGCAGTTTTCATAAGCAGCAATTTGACTGTTTATAAGAGCCAAACCTTCCTGTTTTGTGGCATTTTCATCGATTTTTACTTCCTGACCGTCGGGAAGATACACGATGTAAAAACCTTCTTCATAAGAGGAAAGTTTAATCTTTTCACCATCTTTTACAGCACTCCAGGATTTATCTGAAGGTTCGTAGATCAATTTTAGTTCATTTCCCTGGCGTGCACCGGAAAGAACTTTGATTTTAAGTTCATTTTTAGAAGCAAGCATTTCATACTTCACTCCATCTTTTTCAATGATCTGGGATTCTACCTCATGCTCATTCATGGCAATTGGATTTTCTCCCGACCAGAATTCTACCAGGTTAAAGATCAACACGTCTCCCGCATAGAACAATTGATAAACCGGGATGATATTAAGACCCCAAAAAATGGCATTGTTGACGAACTTGTTGTCGGCAACATCTTCATTCCAGTCACGCAAATTATTCCAGGCGCTAAATGACCCAAGACAGCTGGTGCTTAGAAGTGATAAAGACAATACTCCGCACAGAATTAATTTTCTCATAATAAAAAGGTTAGAAGTTTAATACATGAAATTAAAAAAATTAACCCAATAAGAACAAAAATTAACAAAACATAAACTTCAGCAGTAGAAGAAGAAGAAAGAACTCCTTCAGCTAAAACCTGAGATATGCTATTTCACCTTTCTTTTTTATTTCTGCGGGAAGGGGATAAAAAAAACCCTTTCTCCTGAGAGAAAGGGTTCAGATTTTAACTTAAAAAAAATTAGATTAAGCTTCAAACGGCTCTATAGAGACGTAAGACTTATTATCTTTTTTCTTAGTAAATTTTACAATACCATCTATTTTAGCATGTAAAGTATGGTCTTTTCCTGCGTACACATTTTCACCAGGATTGTGCGCAGTACCTCTTTGTCGTACTATGATGTTTCCGGCTACGGCAGCTTGTCCACCAAAAATTTTCACACCTAAGCGTTTCGATTCTGATTCTCTACCGTTCTTGGAACTACCAACTCCTTTTTTGTGTGCCATTTTATTGTGTTTTTAATTTAATGGTAACTATTTGCTTAATGCAGCAACTAATTCAGCTTTTTTCATAGTTGAATAACCTTCAACTCCTTTTTCTTTGGCCATTTCCCTTAGTTCAACAACTGTGTTGTTATTCAAATCACCAGAATTGTCAGACTTAGCAGAATCATTTGACTCTTTTTTAGCAGAAGAAGAATTTCCTCCCTTTGCCGAAATACTTTCGATAAGGATTTCAGTTAAAGCCTGGCGATGACCATTCTTAACTTTGTAACCTTTACGTCTTTTCTTTTTGAAAACAATTACTTTGTCTCCTTTTAAGTGCCTGGTAATTTTTGCTCCTACCGAAGCACCTTCTATAGCTGGGGCGCCTAAAGTAACATTGTCACCATCACCTGTAAGAAGAATTTTATCGAAAGAGATGCTATCTCCTTCTTCTCCCGCAAGGCGGTTTACAAATACTTTCTGGTCTTTCGCAACTTTAAATTGCTGCCCTGCTATCTCTACAATTGCGTACATAGCGTAATAATTAAAAGTTTATTTTACTTCACCTATTTTCTTAGGCGGGTGCAAATATACTCCTAAATAATTAATTGGCAAAGGCTTTGGAACTTTTAGTAAGTATGCTTTTGTCCTTCTTTGGTATTCCATGAATTTTTGAACCATTGCATATAAGCAAGAGCTAACACTATACTGGTTGCAAAACCCATCAAAGCTACTGTAAATATTACCAGTCCAATATTCACAAACCATTCGGTTTCCCACATTGTAATTAGTTCCGAAAGAAAATCTGGGTTTAACTCACTGGCATAGATTGCGAAAAAAGCTGTGAAAATGGTTGTTGCGACCACTCCCGTTGTAAAAAGGGATGCAAAACCTTTTTGGTATTTAAATTTTGGTCCTTTTTCGTTCCTATATTTTACAATCATGGCATACATACCCGCACCAACTATAATAATATTGAGAACACTGTACACCGGGTTTTTGTGCAGCCCAAAAAGAGACAGCAATAAAAAATAAGCTATAAGGCCTAGTGCAATATAAAGTCCATAAAATAAAGGAATAGACGATTTCTTCATAATAAGTTTTCTTTTTTTGTAATTCTAAATTTCTAAAAAATATAAGAATTTATACCTTAAGAGCTTGTTAATTTAGAAGTGTAGCGGACAATCGCATTTTTTATCTCACTAATTTTAACAGCCGCTTTTGTAACAATTTACTACTTTCCCCACTAATTATTTGAAATTAATGAAAAACTGATTTAAAAAATGATCAACAAAATTAAATTAACGGCCTGTGCAGCTTTCCTCAGTATTACGGGAATTGCACAGGAGGTAGAATTTACCGAGTACGATTTGGATAATGGTCTTCATGTTATCCTTCATCAGGATAACTCGGCACCGGTTGTAACCGTGGGCGTAATGTATCATGTTGGTGCCAAGGACGAGGAAGAAGGCCGCTCTGGGTTTGCCCATTTTTTTGAACACCTTCTTTTTGAAGGAACTGAAAATATTGAGCGCGGAGAGTGGTTCAATATTGTAGCCGCCCATGGCGGAAGCAACAATGCAAATACCACACAAGACCGTACTTACTATTATGAAACTTTCCCGTCTAACAGTCTGGAACTTGGACTTTGGATGGAATCTGAACGCATGCTTCACCCGGTGATTAACCAGATTGGAGTAGATACACAAAATGAAGTTGTCAAGGAAGAAAAGCGTTCCAGGATTGATAATGCTCCATATGGCAAGATCATATATAGCACCGGGATCAATCCTTATATGTTTGAAAAGCATCCTTACAAGAACTCTGTCATAGGTACTATGGAAGATCTTGATGCGGCACAGCTTGAAGAATTTAAAGCTTTCTTCGATAAGTATTACAGCCCGAATAATGCCACTTTGGTAGTTGCCGGTGACATTGATAAAGGAAAGACCAAAGAAATGATCAAGAATTATTTTGCTGATATTCCAAGGGGTGCTGAAGTAGAACGCACAGCAATTGAGGAAACACCTATTACTGAAACTATCACGGGGACCGAATACGACAGCAACATTCAAATACCGGCAAAGCTTTTCGTATATCGCACTCCTGCAATGACTGAAAGAGACGCGTATGTTCTTGATATGATTTCCTCTATCTTAACTGATGGAAGAAGTTCGAGAATGTACGAGAAAATGGTAGACCAGGAAAAAGAAGCCTTACAGGTACTGGCATTTCCAAGATCTCAGGAGGATTACGGAACCTACATCATGGGAGCATTGCCTTTAGGAGAAACTCCTTTAGATACTTTAGCAGCCTCTATGGATGAAGAGATTGCAAAACTTCAGAATGAATTAATTTCTGAAAAAGAGTATCAAAAACTTCAGAACAAATTTTTAAACAGGTTTGTGAATTCCAACAGCAGCGTTCAGGGAATAGCTTCCTCACTGGCTACTTATAATGTTTTGTATGATGATACAAATTTGATTAATGAAGAAATTGATATCTATCAAAATATAACCAGAGAAGACATTCAAAGAGTAGCGCAAGAGTATCTAAATGAAAATCAACGTCTTGAACTTGACTACTTACCTCAAAGTGAACAGGAATAAAACCAAAAAAATTATCAGAATGAAAAATAAGATATTTGCATTTCTAATCATCTGTTTTGTTGCCACGACTGCATCTACGGCACAGGTAAATCGTTCAACAATGCCAGAACCTGGGCCGGCCCCAACCATAAATCTTGGTGAACCCGAAGAATTTACATTGAAAAATGGCCTGAAAGTGCTGGTGGTAGAAAACCATAAACTACCCCGGGTAGCCGCTTCGCTCATCATCGACAATAAAATACATGCCGAAGAGAAACCTGCTACAGCCAGCCTCGTTTCTTCCCTTTTAGGCACAGGAACCAAAAACATGTCTAAGGAAGAATTTAATGAGGAAGTAGACTTTTTAGGAGCTTCCATTAATTTTGGTTCTGAAAGCGCTTTTGCACAGTCTCTCTCAAAGTTTTTCCCCAGAGTATTCGAATTAATGGCCGATGGTGCTCTTAATCCCGATTTTAGAGAGGAAGAATTTCAGACAGAAAAGACAAAACAAATTGAAAGCCTTAAATCTATTTCAAAGGACGTAGGCTCTATAGCAAACAGAACAAGTTCTGCACTGGCTTTCGGGAAAAATCATCCTTATGGTGAATTTTCAACCGTTGAAAACACCGAGCAGGTGAGCCTTCAGGACGTTCAGAACTACTATAACACTTATTTCTCACCTTCTAATGCTTATTTAGTAGTAGTAGGCGATATTAAAACTTCAGAAGTAAAGAAGCTTGCAAAACGCTATTTTGGAGACTGGAATAGACCAACTCCTCCAGCTCAACAACTTCCTCGCGTAAGTAATGTTGACGCTACTCAAATTGCTTTCATTGATATGCCAAATGCAGTTCAAAGTGAACTTAGACTGCAAAACATCATTGATTTGAAAATGTCTGATGATGATTATTTTCCTGTTTTGGTTGCTAACCAAATTCTTGGAGGAAGCTTTGGAAGTTACCTAAACATGAACCTAAGGGAAGAACATGGATATACCTACGGTGCAGGAAGCAGCGCAGGAGCAGACAAGTATGCTTCAAGGTTTGTGGCACAGGCAAGCGTAAGGAATGCGGTAACCGACAGTGCCGTGGTTGAGGCCCTTAAAGAAATTGACCGCATTAGAACCGAACCGGTTGATCAACAGGTTCTCGAGGACACAAAAAATAAATTTGCAGGTAATTTCGTGCTAAGACTGGAACAACCTTCCACAATTGCAAATTATGCGCTTAACATTGAAACCAATGATCTTCCTGAAGATTTCTATCAAACGTACCTTCAGAGGATCAATGATGTAACTGCTGAAGACGTTCAACGTGTAGCTGAGAAATACTTTAGAACAGGCGACATGAGAATAGTGGTTGCAGGAAAAGGAAGTGAAGTAGCCGAAAAGCTTGAAAACATCACTTACAACGGTCAAAAACTACCCGTAAAATATTTCGACAAAACTGCTAACCCTGTAGATAGGCCGGAATTTAATAAAACCATTGATCCATCTGTCACTGCTGAAGTTGTTTTTGACAAATACTTTGAAGCCATTGGTGGAGAAGACGCTGTTGAAGACGTGAATTCTGTTGTAATGTTAGCTGAAGCAAATATCCAGGGGCAACAATTGCAGCTTGAGACAAAAACCACTACCGCCGGCCAAACCTCTAATGTAATTACTATGGGTGGAAGTGTTTTCCAAAAACAGGTTTTTGACGGGGAAACAGGTTATGTAATGGCCAGAGGGCAGAAAATGCCTTACAACGAGGAGCAGATAGCTGCCGCCAAAGTAGAAGCAAATCCATTCCCTGAGACAATTGCAACAAATGCAACTGTTGAAGGAATAGAAAAAGTAAATGGGGAAGATGCATACGTAGTCGCAATGTCCGATGACACAAAAAACTACTACAGCGTTGATTCCGGATTAAAACTTCAATCTGTAAAGACTGTGACTCAAGGGCCACAGACGATCACAATCCCAACTCAGTTCAGCAACTATCAGGAGGTTGAAGGTGTACAATTCCCTTTCACCATCAGCCAGTCCATGGGACCACAATCCTTTGAATTTAATGTTACCGAGATCAAAGTAAATGAAGGTGTAACCGATGCCGATTTCGAATAAGCATCAGGTATATATAGCAAAAAACCGCTTCCAGAAGGAAGCGGTTTTTTTATTTTCAGATTATACTGAATATCTTTTTCAGTTTTAAGCACGAGAAAAATAAAAGATGCTCAAAAAAAAAATGATTAAAACTCTACAGATTTAATCTTCATCTTATTGCTGTTCTCCTTCCCGAAAGGACAAACTATCATGGGAAAGACGTCTACTGCTGTTAAAATTTTAGGAGAATTTGGTTCAGGAGTTATACCTGCATTTGTATCTTCAAATCGCAGAAATACCCTTCGATTAACTTATGCGTATCAATTAAGCTGCTTCGGAATACTCCTGCTGCGAAAGTTCAGGATTTTTTTCAAGCTCAACCAGTTCTGCACTAGCATATTGCCAGGCGACCAGGGTGAAAAGCATTGCGAAAATTGTAAGACCAAAAAACATTCTCTTTTTCATAATCTCAGGACTTAAGGGTTTCAGTTTATAAACATAAAGTTAATAGAAAGTTAAATAAAATGCAAATTTATTATTTTCCTTTTCTACTTGTGTTTACTATAACCACTCCCAAAAGTATTACCAGCCCCGAAAAAAGCTGGAAAAACGTAAAATTCTCTCCATCTAAAGCACCCCAACCAATTGCCACAATAGGAACAATATAAGTCACTGAAGTGGAAAAAACAGGATCTGAGATCTGGATCAATTTATTGAACATGATCAAAGCTGCGCCTGTACCAACTACTCCCAGAATGGCGATGTACAAAAGAGACAAAGGAACATCTGGCGCAGTCAATGTTGCAGCAGAGAAAAATCCTGTAGTAGCAAGCACAGCCAACGCCGGTATAAGAATAACCATGAAATTTCCTGTTGTTATGGCCAAAGCAGGAATCGTTTGCAAATGCTTTTTTATAACATTTGCATTCATGCCATAAAACAGTGAGGCCAGAATGACCAGTAAAGAATACCAGTAGTTTTGATTCGGGTTTACTGCCGCACCACTTAATATTAAGGCTACGGTACCGGCCAATCCAATAATAACACCTACAAATTTTCGCATGACGAAAACAGCCTCAAATAAGAAGATCCCGAGCAGCATTGACAACAAAGGAGTTGTAGAATTTAGAATGGACACAACGGCACTGTCAATTTCAGTTTCGGCGTATGAAAAAAGATAGGCAGGAAAAAAAGTTCCGAAGAATCCAGAAAAAGCGATCCATTTCCACTGTTTGCCCTTAATATGCTTTAAACTTCTAAAACCAACCAGTACAAGGAACAATGCGGCAAAGACAGTTCGCAGGGATCCGACCTGAAGTGCCGTAAGGCCTACAAGGCCTTTTTTAATGAGTATAAAGGAACTTCCCCATACCAGGGAAAGCAGGATCAAAAAGAGCCATTTCAGGTGTTTATTTGGCATCTGCAAAAATTAAAGCTGCAAAAATCCGAATTTCACCTGGGATGACCGCTGATATATACGGAAAATTTAATTGGTTGTTGATCGCCAGCTTACTGTTTCCATAAGATGCCTTATATCATTTTTAAGATAAGCGGCTGCCGGAAGAATGGAATCATAATTTGGCTGCGCCTTAAAATAAACCGAACCTGTCATAAAATGGTTTACACTATCGGTGAGATAGAACTGAGCTTGTGATGCGGCATCACCTGAAACTTCATAGAACATGCCGTAAGTGTTTCGCTGCGGATTTTCATAGATATCGCCTTCAATCACATCGGCTTTGATCGTGTGCTGCAAAGGTAATTTTTGAGCATCACGAAGCAGCGAATCAAGATTATTCTGAACAGGCTGGTAAGTTATAAATATTGTCCCTTTCAGCAATTCGTATTCAAGATTGAGCCAGCATGCATTCGCAGCTCTCGAACTTGATACTTTTGAAAGCACATTTTTCTCAAAACTATAAGGACAATTTACATCTACCGGTTCATATACATGCGGCGGATATTCGAGTGCCAAAAAACCTTTTGGTTTTGGCTGAGGATCTTCTCCACAGGAAATAAGCAGGCCAAAAAAAAGAAACCACAAATACACCTTTTTCATACCCCTGAAATACTAAGTTTAATTTGCTTGATTCTTTTGTTGTCTATCACCTCCACCGTAAAACTATATCCGTCGAAAAGGATCACATCATTTTTCTTCGGGAAACTGCCCGATATCTCCAGTAAAAAACCTGCCAGGGTTTCAGCTTCTCCCTTGTTATCTTCAAATAATGCAGGATCTTCGAGCTTCAGGACACGGTAAAAATCTTTTAGCGGCGTTTTACCCTCAAAAACATAATTGTGATCATCCAGCTTTGAGAAAATAAGGTCTTCATCATCAAATTCGTCACTAATATCGCCTACAATTTCCTCGATAATATCTTCCAGGGAAATAAGTCCGCTGGTTCCACCATACTCATCTACAACGATAGCCAAATGATTTTTCTTGTTCTTGAAATCATTTAAAAGGTCGTCAAGCTTCTTGTTCTCCGGAACAAAATATGGTTCCCGTAAAAGGTCATTCCACTCGAAGTTTTTTTGATCAAGATAAGGCAGGAGGTCTTTGACATATAAAATACCCGTAACATTGTCAATATTCTCTTTAAAAACCGGAATACGGGAATAACCGTTTTCTATTATTTCCGGAATGATTTCCTGATATGGCGTATTTTCATTTAAAGCAAAAATATCCATACGCGGCCTCATCACCTGTTTAGTATCTGTATTTCCAAAAGAGACAATCCCCTTCAGGATTTTTTGCTCTTCTTTTGTAGTATCATGCTGGCTTGTTAGCTCCAAAGCCTGGGAAAGTTGATCTACACTTATCCCACTGCGCTGTTTCCCCAGTCGCTCATGAATATAAAGGGTAGCAGATCTCATAGGCAGACTCAAAGGCGAAAAAACAGTATCAAGTACATTTAACGGATAAGCCATAAAATGGGAGAAATTCACTTTGTTCCTGCTGGCATATACCTTGGGAAGGATCTCACCAAAAAGCAGGATAAGAAAGGTTACCACCACTACTTCCAGGATGAATTTTACATTTATTCCCAGGAATACGGTATCTATTCTTTCAAAAGCGACATCTGTAAGAGTGTCAAAAAGAAGGATTATGGCAATATTGATGGTGTTGTTCGCCACCAGAATAGTGGCCAGCAATTTCTTGGGTCTGTCCAATAATTTGATGACAATTTGCTCTTTTTGAGTCCTCTTGAGCTCATCGGCTTCAAAATCGGCTGGAGTAAGAGAGAAAAAAGCAACTTCTGCCCCCGAGATAAGTGCAGATCCAATAAGGAACAATAACAAAAATACAATTCCCAATAATTGCGAGAAATCGACGGCAAATAAAGAGAATATTATACTGGCAGGATCAGGATCCAATAGCTGTGGTTTTAATTAAACTTAGAAGGGCAAATCGTCCTCCTCTTCCTGAGGCGGATTTTCTTTTGCAAAAGTATCATTTTTAGGCTTTTGTGGAGCATAATTTTCCTGATTGGAAGAACTTGGCGCTGCACTTTCATTCTTAGGGGTGAGAAAAGTAAAATCTGTACAGTGAATTTCGGTGGAATAGCGTTCATTCCCTTTATCATCCTGCCATTTTCTGGTTTTGATCCTTCCTTCAATATAAACCTTATCCCCTTTTTTAAGGTATTTCTCACAAACTTCAGCAGCCTTATTTCGAACCACAACGTTGTGCCACTCAGTATTTGTTACACGTTCGCCACTGGTCCTGTTCGTGTAAGTCTCATTTGTAGCCAAAGGAAAACGTCCTAAAGAACCGCCCCCTTCAAAATAGTGCATTTTCACGTCGTCTCCCGTATGCCCAATAAGCATTACTTTATTTAAAGTTCCAGTCATATGATGATTTCTTGATAGAATTAACTTCTAAATTAAGCAAAAAAGATTTGGCTTCCTACGCACCTCCTCCATTTTACCTCCTATTTATTTGGGGAAAATACAAAAAAGCGGCTTTCTTAAAAATCATAAGCCTCAATAAATTTATCTATAAGCACAGGAACGGGAAAGCGGGAAATAGTTTCAAGAGGTATTCCTGCCTCCGGTAGTTCGTTGCAATACACTATCCAGAATTTGGTGTAAATATGTTGATGTGAAAGTTTATGGACAATGGGAGCTTCATTGTAAAGTTCTAAAGATTCCTTCTTTACTGCGGCATAAATTTCTTCATCACTTTCCTTCAAAAGGTTTTCATGTGACACCTCCCTTTTAGTTTCCAGAAGGGGGAATTCATACAATCCCTCCCAAATCCCTTTACCTCTGCGCTCCTGAAGCAATGTTTCCTTTGCTTCGGAAATAAAAACCAGATAGTTAAAATGCCTTTTTTTAATCTTCTGCTTTTTCAGCTTTACTGGCAGCTCTTTTATCCTGTTGTCATTAAATGCTATGCACATCCCTGAAAAAGGGCAGGTAGAGCAGTCGGGTAAATTAGGTTTGCATTGCATTGCACCAAACTCCATCATGCCTTGATTAAATTCCGAAGGCATTTCCTTATCCAATAACTTTTGAGCAAGCGTTTTGAACTCCTTTACACCTTCAGTAGAATTAATAGGGGTGGCAATTCCAAAAATGCGGGAAAGGACTCTGTAAACATTGCCGTCTACCACAGCTACAGGTTCTTTATAGCAAATGGATGCAATTGCACTGGCCGTATAATCACCAACTCCTCTGAGCTTGAGCAGTTCCTTATAAGAACCGGGGAACTCTCCGTTGCATTCTTCCACTAAATATTTTGCAGCCGCATGTAGATTGCGTGCGCGTGAATAGTAACCCAAGCCCTGCCATAACTTCAAAACTTCCTGCTCTGAAGCTCCTGCAAGTTCAAAGACCGTAGGAAACCTGTGAATGAACTTTAGGTAGTAAGGCCTGCCTTGTTCAATCCTGGTTTGCTGTAGTATAATTTCGCTCAGCCAAATGAAGTAAGGATTGGTTGTTCTACGCCAGGGAAGATCTCTCTTGTTTTCTAAATACCATATTATCAAAGTTTTAGAAAAATTCATTGCAGAAAATAATTTGATGCAATGATAATTCTTTATTCTGTTATTATTTAGTGAATTAGGCTTGAATAGTTGCCGATTTAATTGTTATATTTGCATCTTGAAATTTTATAAACCCCTATTATTAAATTATACGACAATGACGAAAGCAGATATCGTAGCGAAAATCTCCGAAAAATTAGGAATGGAGAAAGGAGATGTTCAAGCTACCGTTGAAACCTTTATGGATGAGGTAAAAACTTCATTAGAAGCAGGCGACAACGTTTACCTAAGAGGATTTGGAAGCTTCATTATCAAAACTAGAGCTGAAAAAACAGGGAGAAATATCTCCAAGAACACTACTATTAAAATTCCTGCACATAATATTCCTGCGTTTAAGCCGGCTAAAATATTCGTAGAAGGTGTAAAAACCAACGTTGAGGTAAAATAAAGAACCAGCCCACAAATGTGGGTTCAAAATAAATTACTAATTAAAAAGTCACACTATGCCAAGTGGTAAAAAAAGAAAAAGACATAAGGTAGCTACGCATAAGCGTAAAAAAAGAAGAAGAGCTAACCGCCACAAGAAAAAGTAGTTTTCATACTACTTTTTTTATTTAAAACGTTCTTTGAAATCGAGATGTTGGTTTACTGAAACTCAAGAAATCGCATCTCTTCAGGATTAAAAACCCTGTGATCAATTATTGTTAATCCATCCCGATAATTCGGGATAAAAATCGATTAGAGTGAACAAAGAGTTAATTATTAGAACCGGTTCCTCTGCTGTAGATTTTGCCTTATTAAAAGATGGAAAACTAATTGAACTCAATAAAGAGGAAGACGACAGTAATTTTGCAGTTGGTGATATTTTTCTCGCCAAAATCAGAAAATCTGTTCCGGGACTAAATGCCGCATTTGTAAATGTTGGCTACACGAAAGATGCATTTTTGCACTATCACGACCTTGGCCCGCAAGTCAATTCTCTATTGAAGTTCGTAAAACGTGTAAGCACAGGTAAATTAAGGGATTATTCGCTTAAGGATTTTCCCAATGAAAAAGATATTGATAAAGACGGAAGTATTGCCGATGTCTTAAAATCAAATCAATCGCTACTGGTACAGGTTGTAAAAGAGCCAATTTCAACCAAAGGCCCAAGAATAAGTTCTGAACTTTCTCTCCCGGGCCGGTATATTGTTTTAGTACCTTTCTCCAACAGGGTTTCTGTTTCACAAAAGATAGAAAGCAAAGAAGAAAAAGAACGACTAAAACGATTGGTCAAAAGTATTAGGCCAAAAGGCTTTGGAATAATTGTACGTACCGTAGCAGAAGGCAAAAAAGTAGCAGAACTGGACAACGACCTTCAGAATTTAATGAACCGTTGGACCGGAATGTGCAAAAAGCTGTACAAAGCACCTCACCCTTCAAAAGTTCTTGGAGAATTGAACAGAGCATCTTCTCTTTTAAGAGATGTATTCAATGATTCCTTTACTTCAATCATTGTTGATGATGAGACTTTATACACGCAGATCAAAGATTATGTGGGCGAAATTGCCCCAAAAAAAGAATCCATTGTTAAATTGTATGACTCCAATGTTCCGATATTTGAGAAATACGGAATAGAAAGACAGATCAAAACAACATTCGGCAGAACAGTATCAATGAACAAAGGGGCTTACCTGGTCATTGAGCATACGGAAGCTATGCACGTCATAGATGTGAACAGCGGAAATCGCTCAAACAAATCCAAAAACCAGGAAGATACCGCACTTGAGGTGAACCTAATAAGTGCGACCGAAATCGCACGTCAACTCCGCCTCCGCGATATGGGAGGAATTATTGTAGTTGATTTCATTGACATGAACAAGGCCGAAAACCGAAAGGCATTGTACGATCACCTTCGAAATGAAATGAGTGACGACCGGGCGAAACACAAAATTTTGCCTCCCAGTAAGTTTGGATTAATACAAATTACAAGACAAAGGGTACGGCCCGAAATGAATATTAAAACAAGAGAAGAAAATCCCAATAAGAACGGGGATGAGATTGAAGCTCCAATTGTTTTAGTAGATAAGATCAACACCGACCTTGAAAGATTATTGAAAAAAGACTTTAAAAAGGTGACTTTAAGCACTCACCCTTTTATAGCAGCCTTTTTAACAAGAGGTTTTCCATCACCCCGCGCAAAATGGTTTATGGATCACAAGCGCTGGATAAAAGTTATACCAAGAGACGCTTACACGTACATGGAGTATCACTTCCACGATAAAGACGGGGAATTGATAAAATAATAATTCAAGAAACGCCTTTTAGATATCTGAAAGGCGTTTTTTTGTTTAAGCCCTTTTTATTCATCACATTTCATTTCTACATTTGCACCATGAATGCCAATACCGGAGACAAATCATACACTGTCAAAGAAGCTACTCTAAAGCTCATGCAGTATTGTGCTTACCGCGAACGGTCCCAGAAGGAAGTAGAAGAGAAATTAAGGGAGATGAGAATGATTCCCGCGGCCTGTGAGCAAATCATCATCAAGCTGATGCAGGAGGACTTTCTCAACGAGGAACGCTTCGCCCGCAGCTTTGTACGCGGTAAATTCAGGATTAAGAAATGGGGACGTGTAAAGATAAAGCAGGAATTGAAACTACGTAACATCTCCTCTCCCGTCATTAAACTTGCAATGACCGAAATTGAGGAAAAAGAATATCTACAAAATCTTTATAACCTGGCTGAAAAGAAACTGCCCCTCATAAATGAAACAAATCCTTTCAAAAAGAAGAAAAAACTATATGATTTCCTCTCTTCAAAAGGATATGAATCTCATCTCATTCTTGAGGTACTCACAGATCTTACTTCTTGATCTTAACATCTGCCCCAATCTGTTTCAGGATTCCAAGCTCATCAGTGCTACCCCACCTTTCCACAAGCTTACCGTCTTTAAACCGGCTTATCTGCATTCCACGTACTTTCACGGATTTACCAGATCCTGAAATTCCCATAAAATCTCCTTTATGGGTACCTGTAAGAGTATAAGCAAAGGCTACATTTTCATCATCCACAACCATATGTTCAACTTCGGTCTGCATATCTGGAAAAGCATTCCTCATCATTGTAAAGAAGTCAATATAACCCTGAGGGCCGGGACCTTGATTTGGCGCAGGATCATGATCTTTCACATTAGGTGCTACCAGATCTCTTAATTGCTCTAGATTTCCGGAGTTAATTGCATCCCCAAATTTTTTCTGCGACTCTTTGTTCAGTTCTTTGCTCATATTATTAGTTTTATATTAAAACACTTAATATCAGCATTATAAAACAATAAAAAGCTAATTATTCGCTAATTAATATAGATTAACAGCTCTTAACAGCTTTTTAATCCTGAACAATCTTATTCCTTTTGTTCGTTCGCTTTAAAGCCTGATTATTTTTGTAGTCAATCCACTTTTGACCTTTCCATTTGCGCATATAATTATCGAAATGACGCATCACAAAGATGTTGTAAATGGCTTTCGAAAGATTGCTCATTCTTCTTGGCGTACCGCGCAGACTCATAGAGAATCCGGGTGTGAGGTAAGTCATTTGATGCCAGTAACCTTCCGGCATGTACAGAACTTCACCATGTTCTAGTTCCGTGACCATTCCTTGTGCTTTTTTCAAGGCCGGAAATTTTTCAAAATCGGGATTGTGAAAATCAATATCTTCTCTTGAAATAAGGGCATGCGGCACCTTGTAAAGGTATTTTGTTTCTGAAGGCGGAAAAAGTATACATTTCTTTTTTCCGTGGAAATGAAAGTGAAGAATATTGGCAAAATCAATATCGTAGTGCATGAAAACTTTAGAGTTCTCACCTCCAAAGAACAACATCGGGATTTGCTTTATCAACCGTAACCCTATCTTTGGAAACTCGAAATCCTGCTGCAGGGACGGCACTTCTTTTAATAAATGATATAAAAAGATGCGGTAATTAGTGGGGCCTGCTTCTAAAAGGTCGATATATTCCCGCATTTTCATGTGGGTGTGCGGCTCGTTAAATTTGTACTTCGAAGAAATGGGCCTGTTATCAAAAAGGGGAACAGTTTTATCTCCTGCTTCCTGCCGTATATAATCCAAAGACCATTTACTGTAAGCCGGCCAGTCCTCGATAAGGTGCTCCAGGACCACAGGCTTTTGTGGCTTTACATACTTCTGAATGAAATCTTCCCGGGAGATTTTACCTTCCCGGGGAATTTCAGTTAAATTCATTCGTTCCTTCATCATTCCTCAGCTTTCAGGATATTTTGTAAAACCGCCTAAAAGGTCTGCACCATCTAGGCTTTGGTTTTCGCCTTTTTCTGGGCTTCTAAGTTTCGTTCAATGACATGACCCGGTCGAGACCATTTTGGCTTTTCACCAAGATTCTGAAACTTCGAATCTTCCGCAGAAACAGTTTCAGGCTGAGCTTTTTTCACAAATGGCTTTTGCGGATTCAATCCCAAAGCTTTGAACATTTCCATGTCCTCGTTCACATCTGGGTTAGGTGTAGTCAACAGTTTATCACCTGCAAAAATCGAATTTGCACCGGCAAAGAAACACATCGCCTGCCCTTCCCTGCTCATTTGTGTTCTTCCGGCAGATAGGCGCACCTGGGTTTCGGGCATTACAATACGCGTGGTAGCCACCATTCTCACCATATCCCAGATTGGCACCGGCTCCTGCTCTTCCATTGGCGTTCCCTCTACGGGAACCAATGCATTTATAGGTACAGATTCCGGCTGCGGATTCAATGTTGACAGCGCAACAAGCATTCCCGCACGATCTTCAACCGTTTCGCCCATTCCTATAATTCCCCCGCTACAAACCGTTACATTTGTTTTCCTAACATTATCAATAGTCTTAAGACGATCTTCAAAGCCCCTTGTAGAGATCACTTCTTTATAATATTCTTCCGAAGAATCAAGATTATGGTTATAAGCATAAAGCCCTGCTTCTGCCAGTCGCTGCGCCTGGTTTTCGGTGATCATACCCAGGGTACAGCAAACCTCCATGTCAAGTTTGTTAATAGAACGCACCATTTCCAGCACATCATCAAATTCCTGCCCATCTTTCACATTTCGCCATGCAGCTCCCATACATACCCGTGAACTCCCGGCCGCCTTTGCTCTAAGTGCCTGGGCTTTCACCTGGTTTACGCTCATTAGGTCATTTCCTTCAAGATTGGTATGATAACGTGCGGCCTGCGGGCAATATCCACAATCTTCAGGGCAACCGCCGGTTTTTATAGAGAGAAGGGTAGAAACCTGAACTGTATTGGCATCATGATTTTCCCGATGTACCGAAGCCGCTTCGTAAAGCAGGTCCATAAAAGGTTTGTTATATATTTCCAGAATTTCTTCCTGTGTCCAGTCGTGTTTCGTTGCCATAAAATAAAATTATATTCAAAAATAGCTAAAACTGCTTTAATTGTAAACCTTTCCCGGGCTTTTTAAAAATGTCCTTTTGAACTCTTATTTTCGACACACCAGTACTGATACTGAATTCCCGCCAAAACCCACGGCGTTTACCAAAACGTTTTTAAGCCTCTTCGGAAGCCTTTTATTGCTGAGTTTACTAAAGGGTACAGGAATAAATTCCTGATGTTGCAGCATCATTACAGCCAGCTCCAGGCTAAGCAATCCCGAAGCGCCAAAAGTGTGACCTATCTTCCATTTATTTGAGGTCATGGCCGGTAATTGTTCTCCAAAAATGGCATTTATCGCGTTCACTTCAGAGGCGTCTCCTTTGATCGTTCCGGGTGCATGCATCACCACCGCATCAATTTCAGCTGGAGGCAAATTTCCCAAAGCCATTTTCATAGATCTTTGAAAACCTTCTCCATTTGCAGAAATTGAAACGCTGTGCTTCAATTCTTCCGTGGCGTAGCCAATTCCGGTAATTTCGGCGATCGCATTTTCCCTGCTTCCGTTTTCCATGCAAAGCATTGCCGCACCTTCACCAAGGATCATCGAATTTTTCTCTTTGGACATATCTAACGCCCGACAAGGATACTCCTTTTCTTCCGAAGCATAGATCTTCATCGCCTGCATTTGCGCAATAGTAAACGGGGTAAGCGCGGCCTCACTTCCTCCCGCCAAAAATTTGTCGCAAAGCCCCGACTGCAGCCATGCAACCCCGTTTAAAACCGAATGAAGGCCTGTGGAGCAGGTGACACTATGCGAGATCTCAGGCCCCGTACTTCTTAGGTCCTGCGCTACCCAGGAGGAAATATTTCCCAGGGTTGTATTTGGAGAAGCCAGGGTTTCTGCCCTTCCGTTCTTAAGGAAATGATCGTAATGCTTTTCAAAAAGATTTGTAGCGCCTCGCGAACTTCCTATATTTATCCCAATATCGGCTCCTTTTTTCCAGCCTGATACCACAACTGCCGCACGAGCGCTCAGCACTGCATAAAGCACAGAAGAATCAAGATTCTTCCATTTTTGAGAAGATAATCGCAATTTCTCTACTTCTTCCGCTAATTCATTCGGAAGAAAAGCGCCAAAGGCTCTATTACCGTCAAAATCATGAGCAGTAATGGCATGTTCAGAGGTTTTATATTTCCTCCATATATCTTCAGGTTTTGATCCAAGTGGTGAGACAGAAGCGATAGAGGTAATAGAAACAGGAGTCTTCAAAGCAGTAATTTTTCAGCAAAAATAAGGCGCAGCTTCGCCTTTGCTAAATTTTACTGCTTAATTTTTCAACTTCCGTGGTAAAAAAGATTTAAAATAGAATCCATCTTCTGTTTTCCTTTTAGGATATGCTCGATTTTATGCTGAACATTTTCAGAAACCAGTGGCAACAAAGGCTGTTCAACAGATTTTAATTCAGAAAAAGACTCTTCCAGTTTTTCATCCCATTCCTTATGGTAATTCAAAAGATCATCTGGAAACACCACTTTTCGCTCGGTTCCTTCGTCTTTGGCCACAAAAGGCTCGGTAACATTTAAATATCCGTAATCATCTGTCAACTGCTCCCCGGGAAAAATATCCCGAATGGCGATCTCGAAATCATAGGCAGTCGATAGACAGTTGGCCTTAAAACTATGGTTTACATACTTTGCCAGATCCCAGCACAGGATGAATTTACCTTCATTGTTCCTGAAGGAATATTTATCCATCATCTCGCGGGAAGCGGGTTTCATCCCGGCGTACTGTTGTGGCGTAAAAATCTGGTCCAGCTCATCCTGCACCCAGGTGATCGTTCCCTTGGGAATAAATTTTACTGCGACTACACCATACCCAATGTCATCGCTAATGAATTCAATTTTCGTGTCCGGATGCATCATTTTATTAGAAATTAATCTTTCTAATATACAAAATGAAAGCATCCAAAAACGAACTTTTTTAACTGAAAACCAGTTTTTTACAAAGCTTCCGAATTTTGAATTATCAGAAAATTTCGAGTGCAGATTCTATGCTTTTATAGATTTTTTGCAGTTCATCATCCAAAATGGTGAAAGGAGCAGAAATATAGATCGTATTGCCCAGCGGCCTCAGGAAAACCCCGTCCTCCATAAAATGCTTAAAAAGCTGATTTCTCAGGTTCCCGTAGCGCTCCATTTTTACATCCAGATCAAATGCGAAGATCACTCCCGCCTGGCGCATATTTGCCACTTTTGGATGGCTTTTTATTCGTTCCCCAAACTCTTCATGTGAGCGAATCACCCTTTGAATATCCTCCTGGATCTCTTCGGAAATAAGCAATTCAATACCCGCAAGAGCAGCAGTACACGCCAACGGATTTGCAGTGTAAGTATGGCCGTGAAAAAGACCTTTTGAGATCTCTTCAGAATAAAATGCATCGTACACCTGCTGCGTACAGGAAGTTACTGCCATAGGCAGAAGCCCCGCAGTCAAAGCTTTGGACATACAAATGATATCTGGATTCGTTTCCATATAATCTGAAGCGAAATGTTTCCCGGTTTTTCCAAACCCGGTCATGACCTCATCGGCAATGAGTAAAATGCCATTTTCCCGGCATGTTTTAAGGATCTCTTCGAGTCCGGCGGGATCGTACATCTTCATTGCTGCCGCCCCCTGCACCAGAGGTTCGTAAATGAAGCCGGCAATTTTTACTTCTGAAATAAGCTTTCTCAGCTGCCCCAGAATCTCCTCTAAATTTCCTCTTTTTGGCACCGGAATCCTCACCACTTCTATAAAATGATCTTCAAAAGCACCGTTATAAACCGATAATCCAGAAACGGACATGGCCCCGAAAGTGTCGCCGTGGAAACCTTCTTCAAAAGCCAGCATTACCTTCCTGTCACTCCCAAGGTTGTGGTGATACTGCAGCGCCATTTTTATCCCAATCTCGGTCGCGGTAGATCCATTGTCACTAAAGAACAATTTCTGCTGATTTTTAGGCAGAATTTTCATTAAAGCTTCAGAAAGTTCTACTGCGGGCGCATGTGTGAATCCGCTGAAGACCACCTGGTCCAGCTGCTGCATTTGCGCTGCAACTTTTTGGGTAATGTATTCATTACAATGCCCGTACATACAGGTGTACCACGAGGCGATCCCGTCGATATACTCTTTGCCATTTTCGTCATAAAGAATGCTGCCTTTCGCCCTGGCAATGGCCAGCATTTCAGGATTTAATTTATGTTGCGTCAACGGGTGCCACAAATGTAGTTGGTCGCGTTGGGACAGGCTTTTATTTTGCATTTTTAAGATAATTGTCTTTTTTCAGACCTCACGGGTTTTTGAAACCTGTGAGATCTATTTATTTAGAAGGTTTACTTATAGCAAATTTCCTCGGAATTCTTCAGCGTATTTCCTTATGGTTTCCTTCGTAAATTCTTTTTCTTCAGAAATTCTTCCAATTACAGGAACTCCGCTCATTTTCTGAATAACAGATTCTGTTGTAGGATGTTCATCCCCGCTGAAGATAATTCCGAAGCATTGAAGTCCGCGGTTCTTCAGGGCTTCAATGCTTAGCAGCGTATGGTTAATGCTGCCCAGATAATGGCGGGAAACAGTAATGACTTTGTGTTCGGGCTTTATAAGATCAAGGATGGTTTCGCGGTCGCTGATTGGCACCAGCAATCCACCGGCACCTTCAATAATGAGACTATTGCTCGTCTCGGGCTCCTTTATTGCTTCAGAAGTAATTTCCAAACCATCAATTTCGGCAGCCGCATGCGGACTCATAGGCGTCTTTAAAGCAAAGCTATTGGGGTGAAAAACGGTTTTATTATTTGAAATTAGATTTTTCACCTTGTGGGTATCTGAATTTTCCAGGTCTCCCGCCTGTATAGGTTTCCAGTAATCAGCCTCCAAAGCTTCGGTCACGATGGCTGAGGCAATGGTCTTTCCTACTTCGGTCCCGATGCCGGTAATAAAGAACCTCTCTTTCATTTTAATCTGAATTTATTTTTACAGTTTGCGCAAAGGTATTTATAAAGGTGAGAAGCCGGCTTATTTCTTCTTCGGAATTAAAGCTGTGAAGGCAAATCCTTAAACGTTCTTTTCCGGAAGAAACGGTAGGCGAAAGTATGGCCTTAACATCAAAACCTTCCTTTTTAAGCCGTTCACTTACTGCTTTTACGTTTTCATTCCCAGGAATGATACAGCATTGAATGGCAGAGTGGCTTTCCAGAAAAAGCTTTTCCAATGCCATTTTTGAAACTTCAGCTTTAAAAAACTTTATGAGGTTTTGTAATTTTTCTACTTCAGAAGAGTTTTGAAGATACTGATAAGAAGCCACAACGGTAGCCAGCGCATGTGGCGGCAGCGCCGTGGTATAAATAAAGCTGCGGGCGAAATTTATGAGATAATCTTTAAGCTGTTCACTTCCCAGCACAGCAGCTCCATGTGCGCCAATGGCTTTTCCAAAAGTTACGATCCTCGCAAAAATCCTGTCCTGAAATGCCATTTTTTGAACCAGACCTCTTCCGTCTTTACCGTCCACACCAACAGAGTGGGCTTCGTCGACAATGAGGAAGAAACCATTTTCTTCAGCAAAAGAAAGCATTCCCTCAAGGTTTGGAGAATCTCCATCCATTGAAAAAACGGCTTCTGTGACTACGAAGACCTCAGCATTTTTGTTTGAAGAAATGGCTTTTTCGGCTATTCTTTTTAAGTCTGTAAGATCGTTATGTTTGAATTTATAAGCTCTGGCTTTCCCCATGGAAATTCCGTCGCGAATGGAAGCGTGCACAAACTCATCATATAAAATTACATCCTCACGCTTCGGAATACTGGAGAAAACACCAAGATTGGCATCATAACCCGAGTTAAAGATAAGTGCTGCTTCGGCTTCATGAAATTCTGCAATACATTTTTCAGCTTGTTTATAAAGCTCATGGTTTCCCGAAAGAAGTCGCGAGCCGGTAGCTCCATTTCGTAAAATGTTGTTTTTGAGAAGAATTTCATGACCTTTCCAAAAAACCTCTTCCAAAGAAGCTATTCCCAGGTAATCATTTGAAGAAAAATCAATTAATGAAGAGCAACTTCCCAGCTTTCGGAAAGCGTTCGCCTGCTTTCTGGTCTCGAGACTTTTTGCTACTTTTAAAGGATATTTTCTCATGAAAATCAAATTTACACATTAAATATTTATGGAACTTTTTTCTTTCCTGACACAAATAGGCGCTGCTCTTATAGCCGGCCTTCTTATTGGAATAGAACGTGAAATACATAATAAGAATGCCGGATTAAAAACCAATGCCCTGGTTGCACTAGGATCTTGCGTCTTTGTTTTGGTCTCATTTCACTTTAGAGGGGAAGAATATGTAGATATTACCCGTGTCATTGGGCAGGTAGTAACAGGTATTGGATTTATAGGCGCCGGAGTAATTCTTCACAAAGGCACCATTGTGCGCGGACTTACGACTGCTGCCACCGTGTGGTGCAGCGCCGGTGCAGGTTGTCTAGCTGCCATAGAACAATATGCCGAATTAACTGCACTGGTTATTTTAATTGTCTTTGTAAATGTCATTTTTGGACCTGTAGACAAATATATAAGGAACAAGTTTGATAATTCTGAAGAAGAAAAAATAGACGACTAATTCTCCGGAATAGTGGATTCATCTTCACCTGTGGGTTCTGCAGGTTTCTTTTTAGTGGGAGCTGCTTTTTTGTATTTGTCCTTAAGATCATCCATCACAGATTTATCCCAGAGCTTATTACCCACAATGTATGATGCCCTTCCTATTAGGTGGGCTCCTACAGGCGCTGTTAACAGTATAAAAACAATAATCGCCAGCACCCTCGTGGTAGTGGAGAGATCGTTAAAGTAAACGGCGGCGGCAATTAGTATCAAACCAACTCCAAGGGTAGCTGCCTTTGTGGTGACCGCCATTCTTAAATACGTATCAGGCATTCGCAATATACCCACACCTGCCAGTAGAAAGAAAATGGCCCCAAAGGTTGCCAGTACGGCGATTACAATTTCACTCATTTCTTTTTTCTTTTTTGGAGATAAGATGAATATGCCACGGTTCCTAAAAACGCAATAAGCCCGAGAATTAATGCAATATCCAGAAAGGTTGACTGGTTGGTAAGAATACTGTAAACAGCAATCACACCAATCCCAATGGTCACCAGAAGGTCTACTGCAATGATCCTGTCAGATATTGTAGGGCCTTTTATGAACCTCACGAACACCAGCAAAATGGCCAGTGAGATCACAGGCAGGATAATATAATATAAATAGTCTTCTAAAATCATGCTGAAATTTGCATTATGCGTTTTTCAAATCCATTTTTTATACTTCTTATAAAATCCTCCTTATTCGTAATATACATGGCATGTACATAAAGAACGCTTTTATCTTCAGAAACATCAAGACTTAAAGTTCCGGGCGTAAGGGTAATAAGGTTAGCCAGCATAGTAATCTCAAAATCCGATTTAATATCCAGAGGCACCGCCACAATTCCCGGTTTCATATTTAGTTTTGGAGTACTCACTTCGTAGGCCACCTGCAAATTTGCTTTTATTAATTCATAGGAGAAGAAAAAGAAGAAAGCTACCACACGAGGTACTAGTTTAAAATAGCGCACATTTCCACTTCCACGGGTAATGATCCACAGTAGAAAAAAACTCAATATGAATCCAAAGACCACATTGGGAAACTCAAAACTCCCGGTAAGAGCCACCCAAATGAAGGTAAGCAGTAAGTTTGCTAAAAATCTGTTTTTCATGGCTGCATTATTCTGGCGTTACTAAAAACGGCTTCGATATAGCCTTCAGGATTTAAAAGTTCAAAAGAAATGCGTGTGGCAAGCTCCTGAATATTTTCGGCTCCAAAACCAACATATAATGTCACAATAGAAAGAAATACAATGGGTGCAATGATTTGCACCTTTCTGTAACTCCTGAGCCTATTAAAATAAGGAAAATTTTTCATTCTCTTTACCGGTGCTCCGCTCTTCCAAAATACTTCTGACCAGAATTTCACGATCACGAATAATGTAAGGAAACTGGCAAACAAAATTGCTCCAATGACAATATAATTTTCGGTTTCAAAACCAGCACCAATCAGGGACAGCTTGGGCCAAAATCCTGAAAGCGGTGGAATTCCTACCAGGGAAAACAAAGGTATTGCAAACAAAAGGCTCAGCTTAGGGTGATCTGCATAGAAACCGCCCAGCTTTTTCATGCTGTTGGTTGCCTTGATCTTATAGATCAATCCTGTCACCATAAAGAGGTTTGTTTTCACCAGGATATCGTGCACCAGATAAAAAACAGCTCCCGCTATGGCTACTTCTGTCATCATTCCCAACCCCGCAATCATATATCCAATGTGACAAATAACCAGGTATGAGAACATCTTCCTGATGTTATTTTGAACAAGCGCTCCAATAGCACCGCTAAACAGGGTAAGAACAGCAATTGTAAGCAGAACGTTCTCCAGGAATGCGTCTATTTCAAAGATGAGCGTGAACACCCTTAAAAGAGCGTAAACCCCAACTTTTGTCAACAATCCCCCAAAAATGGAAGAAACTGCGGAAGGCGGGGTGTGATAGGAAGCCGGCAACCAGAAGTACAATGGGAAAACAGCCGATTTTATTCCGAAGCCTATGAGGAATAAAAGTGCATTCACCTGGATGAGCGTACGATTTTCTACTGCCGCAACTTTCCCTGCGAGATCGGCCATATTAAGACTTCCTGTAAGTCCGTATAACACTGCAATAGCTGTCAAAAAGATTACCGAAGCCAGAATGTTTAAGGTAAAGTACTTGACGGCTCCTTCGAGCTGGGCTTTTTCCCCTCCTATAGTTAACAGTACAAAGGATGTAATAATAATAATCTCAAACCATACGTACAGGTTAAAAATGTCACCCGTTAAAAATGCCCCATTTAGGCCTAACAGCAGGAAATGAAATATTGGGAAATACCCGAATTTTAGACGTGACGGTATAACCGAGGCAGAGGAAAAACTTGACACTGCAACTCCTGCGATAGAAGTTAGCAGTACAAGCGTAGCCGATAAAGTATCGGCAACAAACGTAATCCCGAAGGGAGGAGCCCAGTTACCGGCCTGTATAGTTTGAGTTCCATTTTCCCAAACATGCAAAAAAAGCCATACGGCCACACCAAGGCTTATTAAACTTCCTGTGATACTAATTACCTTTTGCCAGCTCGTCCTGTTCCAGGAGAACATAAGGACGATAGCCAGAAACATTTGAAGCAGTAAAGGGTAAATTACTAATTGTTGGGTCATGAGTATTCGTCTGTTGCGTTCATTTCATCCAAATCATCAGTCTTAACGACCTTGTGTGCCCTTTTCACCAGAATAATGGCAAAAGACTGCAGTCCAAAACTGATTACAATGGCGGTAAGGATCAATGCCTGCGGAAGCGGATCTGAATATGCTTCCAAAAAAACATCTGAAGTTGCAGGGATAATAGGCGGTTGCCCTTTTGCGATCCTTCCGAGTAAAAATATAAGCAGGTTGGCACCATTCCCCAGGAGGATGATACCTATAATTAATTTAACAAGGCTGCGGCGTAAGATCATGTATATGCCTGCAGCATATAAAGTCCCCACCATTATAGCCAATAATATTTCCATATCTTAACTGGATTCAGAAATTGTAAAAATGATAGTAAGAGTCACTCCCACTACCACCAGGTAAACACCTATATCAAAAAACAATGCAGACCCAAGACTTTCCAATACCGGCACGTGGTGAGGATACCAAACCCCTGTCATAAAAGATTTTCCACCAAGTAAGGGAACAATTCCACTTAAGAAAGAGAGTCCAAGCCCCGCGGGCATTAAAAACCCGGGATGAATACGAATCAATTCCTTGGTATTTTCCAGGCTGTTCGCAAAGGCATGCAGTACAAAGGCAATAGATGCGATTAAACCTCCCACAAAACCACCACCAGGCAGGTAATGCCCCCTCAATAATATGAACACCGAAAAAACCAGCAACAAGGGAAGCATGTAATTTGAGGCTGTTTTTAAAATTATGGTTTTCATCTTCTTATTTTTTAAGTTACTCCTGAAAAATCAGTCGTTGATATTTCTTTCTTCCTTTCTTAACCGCAGCTTCAGCAAACTGAAAACTCCAAGCGCAGCAACAGTTAAGACCGAAATTTCGATTAACGTATCAGACCCCCTGAAATCTACAAGAATTACGTTTACAACGTTCTTTCCATGCGCCAGCACATAAGAGTTTGCCGCATAGAACTCACTAATTTCCTTATTTACAGGTTCAGACAAGACTTCCAGTGAAATAAGGGTGATAAGTGCTCCGAAAACGGTCGCTAAAATGCCATCCTTAAACCGCATTTTATAATCTGATATAGATAAATATTTTGGCAGGCTCGCCAGTACAAGTACAAATAAGATTACCGTTAAGGTATCTATAGAAAATTGAGTCATTGCAAGATCTGGCGCGCTATAGATCACGAACAACAAACAAATAGCGTATCCCACAATCCCCATGGCTACCACTGCGGTAAGCCTGGATTTTGCAATCACTACAAACAGGACAGATAAGAACATCACCCCCATAATCACCATTTCATAGTAAGTCATTCTTGAGAAGGAAGAAAGATCTATCGGGAAATTTCTTTGAGTTGTAAAAAGGGAATATCCCACCAGGATTATCAGGAAAAGAATAACTGTTGAAACGTAATTCCGCAGGAATCCATTCTGAAAAAAGCCCGTCCAGATATTTGAAATGTAACGAAATCCAGAACCAAAGCTTAAAATCAAATTTTTGGGTGCTACAGGATCAAGCTTTGCAATGGCTTTCTCCCTTGCTGCCGAAGGTTTTAATACAAAGTACAGGATAAAACCAAGGGCCAGGGTAAGGGCACTTAATGCCAGAACAGTATTAAAGCCATGCCATAGTTTTAAATGAACCTCGGCACCGTTCATACCTACTGCATTAACAACCGGCTTAATAAGAGGCGTGTCAATGATAGAAGGAAGAATCCCAAAAAGAATACCGAGTGTAGCTAAAAGTGCAGGTGGAGCCCACATTAGGAACGGTGGCATATGAACTTTGGAATAAGCTTCGGGCAATTTGCCCGTAAAAGGTTTGATCCCCACTACAAAGCCTGCATAGAGCACCAGGATATTGGTGGCAATGGCAAGAATAGTAAGAGGTATGGTCCAGCCTTCCATATGAAGGGTAGCTTCATAAACCAGGTCTTTCCCCACAAAACCAACTGTAGGCGGCATTCCGGCACTGGATATCGCCGCCAGGACACCTATAACAGCAACGGGCATCATTACCTTCCGCAGTCCGGAGAGTGCTGTAAGATCCCTTGTTCCAGTTTCGTGATCCACGATTCCCGTGACAAGGAATAAAGTAGCTTTATATAAAGCATGAACAATAATATAAACGGCTGCTGCGGTCAAAGCATACTGCGTCCCCAGGCCTATTAGAAAAACCAATATACCAAGCACCGAAATTGTTGAGTAAGCCAGCACCCCTTTCATATCTGTCCTGAAAAGCGTATGTACCGCCGAATAGAACATCGTAATTCCGCCTACAATAATTAAAGTGGTATTCCAGAATTGGGTGTCCCCCAGAACAGGCGTGAATCGCAGCAGCAAATAAATTCCGGCCTTTACCATAGTAGCCGAATGTAAATAAGTTGAAACCGGCGTTGGAGCTTTCATCGCTCCCGGCAACCAGAAATGAAAAGGAAACTGTGCCGATTTTGTAAAAGCCGCTCCAAAAAGCAGGATCACGATAAGCAGGTAATGTTCACTTCCTGTGATCACACCGCTAAGGCTCATCATTTCAGAAATGCTGTAAGTGCCGGCAACGCTTCCCAGAAGCAATGCCCCGGCCAGTAAGAGAAATCCTCCCGTACCTGTGATAGCTAACGCGAGAATAGCAGATTTTCGTGAAGCCTCGCTTGTATTGTTAAATCCAATAAGGAAGAAGGAACTTATACTGGTGAGCTCCCAAAACAGGAACATGGAGAGCAGGTTATCGGATAGCACAAGCCCCAGCATGGCTCCCATAAATATCCCGAGGTAACCATAGAACCGGTCAATGTAAGAATGACCTTTGAGATAAGCTGCAGTGTAAGCAAAAACCAAAAATCCTATCCCGGTAATGAGCAGGGAGAACAAAAGAGAAAGTCCGTCGAGAGTAAAATTGAGATTTAATCCAAAAGACGGCACCCATTTATGCGATTCGGTAATGATCTCTCCTCCGGAAATTCTTCCAATGAAACTTGCAAAATAAACAAAAAGACCTAATGGAATTATGGATGAAAGAACAGCTAACTTACCTCTAAAATATTTACCGGCGATTACCAGAAATAAGGAAAATAAGAAGCCTGTGAGTATTGCTGCAAGCATAGTAAACGTTCAAAATTCCGTTAAATGCAAATATAGCAGGAAAAAATGAGGTTTTAAACTTGCCTTTAGTTTTTAATAATCGAAAAATTTTATTGAACAATAAAGAAGTGAAAACGCTCCATCTAATCAATAATTTAACAGGATCTTTATCTCATGCACATAGCTTAAGAACAGAGTAAAACATAGTGCATCCACATGCGGTAAAAATCCTAAAACTAACTTAAGATTTGATCTTTACATGTTTCCTCGAATGCCAAACCGGAGATATTCCCGAATATAAAAACGAAGACTAGCTGCAGCTTAGGAAGTAAATTATTAATTTACGCACTAAAATAAATCTGAAATATGCGCTTTTTCATAATCTTACTGTTTTTTACCAGCTTCGGCTTTGCCCAAACGAATAGATACGAGGTCTCTTTTGAAAATGCCACGCATCACGAAGCCTCCATAAATGTCACTTTTCCGAATATTTCTCAAGATACCCTTATCTTAAGAATGAGCCGCACCTCTCCAGGTCGTTATGCCCTGCACGAATTTGCCAAGAATGTTTATGGCGTTAAAGTCACCAACAGCCGGGGAGAACCCGTTGAAGTCTCCCGTCCAGACCCTTATTCCTGGGCCGTGACAGGCCATGACGGAACGGTGAATGTGGAATATATTCTCTTCGGAAACCGTGCCGACGGCACCTACACTCAAATTGATGAAACGCATGCCCACCTTAACATTCCGGCGACTTTCATGTATGCCGAAAACCTGAAGCAGCGACCTGTTGAAGTAAATTTCGATATTGAATCTCACCCCGACTGGAAAGTCGCCACCCAGCTGAAAAAGCTTGACAAAACCACCTTTTTCGCACCCCATTTCTACTACTTTATGGACAGCCCGGTGGAGATAAGCGACTATGACATGAGGGAGTTTGAAATGGACGGACAAACCATCAGGTTTGTTTTACACCACCCGGGAACAGATGAGGAATTTGATGAGTATTTTGAGAAAGTAAAAAAGATCGTGGCCCAGCAAAAGGCAGTTTTTGGAGAACTTCCGGAATTTGATTTTGGAGTATATACCTTTCTGGCAGATTATATGCCAAACGTCTCGGGAGACGGAATGGAACACCGCAACAGCACGATTCTTACAGATATTACCAGCCTTGGTGAAGGCGGAATGGAAGAAAACATCGGGACGGTTTCCCACGAATTTTTCCACGCCTGGAATGTGGAGAGAATTCGGCCCGAATCTCTGGAGCCCTTCGATTTCACCGAAGCAAACATGAGCGGTGCGCTCTGGTTTGCAGAAGGTTTTACCAGCTACTACACAAACCTTATCCTTGCGCGCGCCGGAATTATAAGTCCGCAGCAGTACGTAAAAAGCCTTAACGGCACTTTTAACTACGTGTGGAACTCTCCCGGCCTGCAGTATTTCAATCCAATTGAAATGAGTTACCAGGCGCCATTTGTGGATGCCGCGACTTCTGTAGATCCTGTAAACCGGGAAAATACCTTTATTTCCTATTATTCCTACGGAAGCATGCTGGGGCTCGCACTTGATCTTCAACTGCGCCAAAAAGGGCTGAATCTCGATGATTTTATGAAACTAATGTGGCAGAAATACGGTAAAACTGAAGAACCTTATGCCATTTCTGACCTGGAGCAAACTCTAGCCCAGTTCGCGGGACAGGATTTTGCTGAAAACTTCTTTGACAACTACATTTATGACAGCAAAATGCCCAATTATCAAGAATTGTTTGCTTCAGTAGGACTTCAACTGCAAAGAGCATCCAAAAATGCCTTTTTTGGAGCCTCTTTAAGAGACACTTCCGAAGGAGTGGTAATAAGCAGAAATATTTCGCAGAACACTCCGGCTTATGAAGCAGGGCTGAACGAGGGCGACAGGATTATTTCAGTAGACGGGGTAGAACTGAGTAATGCAGATCAGTTTCAGAAGCTTTTAGAAGCAAAAAATTCCGGAGATCAACTTCAGCTGAAGATTGAACGTTACGGGAATGAGATTCAGAAAACAGTGACATTGGGTTCCAATCCGCAGTACACGATCCAAATGAATGAAGGTGCCGGAAAGAATGCAAAGCAGGAGCGTCAAAAATGGCTTTCTGCAAAGTAATTTTAGAAGCCTCTTAAAATAAAAAACCTGTTGTGGTGATCACAACAGGTTTTTATTTATAGATAATATTGTTTTGTAGCGGCTAATCGGCCAGTACGATCACTTTATTGTCTTTCATTTCAACTACACCGCCATCAACTTCAAGCAAAAGGATCTTATTATCTGCAGTATCTCTGCTGAACTTCTTGGAGATCTTTTTGTCCTCAAGCGTTTTGGAATGAGTATAGACCTTAACTGTTCCTTTTCCCAAAACCGACACGATAGGCGCGTGGTTGTTCAACATCTGAAACTCGCCCTCAACTCCCGGAACGCTCACAGAATCAACTTCTGAACTTAAGAGAACCGCTTCTGGCGTGACTATTTCTAAATACATATTGCTTTATAATTAAAAGAGAAGATATTGTTGGAACCCCCTCTGCCCTGCGGGCATCTCCCCCTAAAAAGGGGAGAATTATTATTAACTTTTAACAAGCTTTAGATTAAGCTTCAGCCAACATTTTCTCTCCGGCTTCGATAGCTTCTTCAATTGTTCCCTTAAGGTTAAATGCTGCTTCAGGAAGGTGGTCTAATTCCCCGTCCATGATCATATTAAATCCTTTAATGGTGTCTTTAATATCAACAAGCACTCCTTTTAATCCTGTAAACTGCTCAGCTACATGGAAAGGCTGCGATAAGAAACGCTGCACACGTCTTGCACGCGATACGGCAAGCTTATCTTCTTCAGAAAGTTCTTCCATACCAAGAATAGCGATGATATCCTGAAGTTCTTTATATCTCTGCAGCAATTCTTTTACTCTCTGTGCACAGTTATAATGATCTGCACCCAAAATTTCAGCAGTAAGAATTCTTGAAGTAGAATCCAATGGATCTACCGCAGGATAAATACCCAGCTCGGCAATTTTACGTGACAATACTGTTGTTGCATCAAGGTGGGCAAAGGTCGTTGCCGGTGCAGGGTCAGTAAGGTCATCGGCAGGTACATAAACCGCCTGTACAGAAGTAATAGATCCGTTTTTGGTAGAAGTAATACGCTCCTGCATCGCACCCATCTCTGTCGCAAGTGTAGGCTGGTAACCTACCGCAGATGGCATACGTCCAAGAAGTGCAGATACCTCGGAACCTGCCTGTGTGAACCGGAAAATGTTATCAACGAAGAAAAGTACGTCTTTCCCCTGTCCTTCTCCCGCTCCATCACGGAAATATTCAGCAATTGTAAGTCCGGAAAGTGCAACACGCGCACGTGCTCCCGGCGGCTCGTTCATTTGCCCGAATACGAAAGTTGCTTTAGAATCTCTTAAAGCAGCTTTATCTACTTTGTTAAGATCCCATCCACCTTCTTCCATGGAGTGCATAAAGTCATCACCATATTTTATAATGCCAGATTCAAGCATCTCTCTCAAAAGGTCATTTCCTTCACGGGTTCTTTCTCCAACACCTGCAAACACAGATAAACCACCGTGTCCTTTTGCAATGTTATTGATAAGTTCCTGGATCAATACTGTTTTACCAACCCCTGCACCTCCAAAAAGGCCAATTTTACCTCCTTTTGCGTAAGGCTCGATAAGGTCGATTACCTTGATCCCGGTAAATAATACTTCAGTAGATACAGATAAGTCTTCAAATTTTGGTGCTTCCCTGTGAATAGGAAGACCATCTTCCCCGGCTTTTGGCAAGTTGCCAATTCCGTCGATTGCATCACCAATTACGTTGAACAATCTTCCGTAGACATCTTTCCCAACCGGCATTTGGATAGGAGCTCCCGTAGCAACTACTTCCACACCCCTGCTCAAACCATCTGTAGAATCCATAGAAACTGTTCTTACAGTATCCTCCCCAACGTGTGATTGAACCTCGAGGACCAGGATAGACCCATCTTTTCGGGTAATCTCCAGGGAATCATAGATCCTTGGCAATTCAGCAATCTCTGTGTTGAAAGCTACGTCAACCACAGGGCCGATAACTTGTGCAACTTTACCTGTAACTTTAGACATTATCTAATACTTTATTGTTTTTATAAAATAAATAAGAAAAAATAATCAAGGGTTCAATACATATTGCCCACAATCATTATCTTTTTCAGGCTGCAAAGATATGTTTTTTGCGCAAAAGTTTATAGCGGAAATCACAACTTTTTCAACTTCCTTAAAACCCGCATATTCGCTGGCCTTCAGGCAATAAAGTCTGCAGCTGTCAAAATTCTGAAGCGCACTTCTGAAAAAATAAAAACCCCTGAAGAAAATCTTTTCCGCAGGGGTTATAAATTATTTATAATCCAGATTATTCCACCGTAACAGATTTTGCCAGGTTTCTTGGCTGGTCTACATTTTTACCAAGCATTACAGCTATGTGGTAAGAAAGCAACTGTAAAGGAATAGTCGTAATAAGCGGAGTTAAAGATTCAATAGTATCTGGAACTTCGATCACATAATCTGCAAGTTCACGCACACTGGTATCACCTTCGGTCACAATCCCAATGATCTTTCCGTTTCTTGATTTTATCTCCTGAATGTTACTCACTACCTTTTCATAATGCCCTTTTCGGGTGGCAATAACCACTACCGGCATCTCCTCGTCGATCAAAGCAATTGGGCCATGTTTCATTTCGGCAGCAGGATAACCTTCTGCGTGAATGTAAGAGATCTCCTTTAGCTTCAAAGCTCCTTCTAAAGCTACAGGGAAGTTATATCCTCTCCCCAGGTAAAGACAGTTTCGTGCGTCTTTATATTTATCTGCAATCTTCTGAATGTGTTCATTAGACAGAAGCGCCACTTCAATTTTTTGAGGAATGGTATCCAGTTCACTCAAATGCATGTGGAAATCGGAATTTGAAATTGTTCCCTTCGCTTTTGCCAGTTTAAGTGCGATTAAAGTAAGAACGGTGATTTGCGTGGTAAAGGCTTTCGTTGAAGCAACACCAATCTCAGGTCCTGCGTGGGTATAAGCACCGGCATTGGTTTCTCTTGAAATAGAAGAACCTACCACATTACACACTCCAAATACAAAAGCTCCTTTCTCTTTAGCAAGCTTGATAGCGGCCATAGTATCTGCCGTCTCCCCACTCTGCGAAATAGCAATAACAACATCGTCTGAAGTGATCACCGGATTTCTATATCTAAATTCGGAAGCATATTCTACCTCAACCGGGATACGAGCAAGGTCTTCGAAGATATACTCTGCAACCAGTCCCGCATGCCATGATGTACCGCAGGCAACGATGATGATCCTTTGTGCATTGGTAAATCGCTCTAGATTATCATCAATTCCCGCCATTCTAATGATTCCCTCGTCGACAAGAAGACGACCTCTATAGGTGTCAGAAATGGCATTTGGCTGCTCATATATTTCCTTCAGCATAAAATGGTCAAAACCACCTTTTTCTATCTGCTCAAGATTTAACTGCAATTCCTGGATGTAAGGATCTACCAGTTTGTCATCTTTTATCTGGCGCACACTAACTCCTTTATTTCTTCGAACCACAGCCATTTCACCATCTTCCAGGTAAATAGCATTGTTTGTGAATTCAATGAAAGGAGAAGCATCTGATGCAATAAAATATTCCTCTTCACCAACACCAATTGCAAGTGGGCTTCCCAAACGGGCTACCACGATCTCATTTGGTTTTGTCTTATCAAAAACAGCGATAGCGTAAGCGCCAATGGTTTGGTTTAAGGCGATTTGCACAGCCTTTCCAAGCTTCACATCTTCCTTCTTCATTACATCTTCGATAAGATTCACTAAAACCTCCGTATCTGTATCTGAAGTGAAGCTGTACCCCCTTTTTATCAACTCTTTTTTTAGAGATTCATAGTTCTCGATAATCCCGTTATGAATAATTACAAGATCTCCTGAATTGGAATAGTGAGGGTGTGAATTTACATCATTTGGAACACCATGCGTGGCCCATCTTGTATGCCCAAGCCCAATCGTTCCCGAAGGATCTACTTCATTTTCAAGTTTTTCTTTAAGGTCTACAACCTTTCCCTTGGTCTTGCTTAGCTTTAATTCCTGGTTTTCGTTGTTGTACAACATCATTCCGGCACTGTCATAGCCGCGATACTCAAGCCTTTGCAGACCTTTAAGCACAATTGGATAAGCCTCTCTATGGCCAATATACCCTACAATTCCACACATGATTTAATTTTTTGGTTCTGTATAATAGATCTGCAGTTTCAATCTCTTTTCCTCATTTGCTGCATCAGGTCCATATAGAACTGTCCCTAAAGGCGTAATAATTGAACTTGAAGGAATCTTTTCCACTTCTACATCTGAAGACCCCTTTACTGCTGAATTTGTTATCAAATTGACATTTTGGGAAACTACCAATCCCAGTCTTACATTGGTTGAATCTGCATTGAGCACCCTTCGCACATGCTCTGTGATCCTCATCTTATAACTAACGCCGTTGTCGCTTTCATCCCGAACCAGCGGCCCAAGATGATTGTTATTGACAGTAGAAGTCATTGAATTTGTCTGGCCTGCAGTTTCAAATCTATAATCGGCCAGCATAATGCCGTCATCAAGATTAAAGAGATATAAACGCTCCGGCTCTCTGCTTGCGGCCATTTCCTGTTGATCTACATAAAAAATGAGGTTCGCCTCATTGATCAACCATTCGCTCTCCCTAAGGGATTCAAGGTCATCAGAAACTCCGTCGCCATCGGCATCACTTCCCGAAAACAATTCAATAATAGCCATAGATCCTTCCCCGCCTCGCAGGTAAAGCCGGTCGTCCTGAAATTCCGGAGATTCCTGCTTAAAGGTATTCACGATATTTTGACCAAACTTAAGATCAAACGACTCCTGTACATCTATAAGCTCTTCTGTATCCCCATCATCATCAGCATCAGCGGCGTCGGTTTGCTGTGTCGTATAGTACAAGGTAATACCGGCTTCAGAATTTCTGAAGTTAAGCAGCATCATGGTGCCTTCATTATTTACCGGTTCTACATTAAAATATAGTCCGCGCAGGTAATTCTGAAAACTATTATTACTTGACAATTCTCCTGAGCCCGCCATATCCAGAATCTTTTCCTGAAAAAATTCAGTAGATAACTTTAAACGCATTCTTGGCGCCAAACGCAGCGTGTCCATAACGCCTTCATCGTTCTCCTCAAACACAATCACTTCTTCCCCGGAAGGAGTAAACTCCTGCTCTTCAAAAATGACACTTCCGGTAAGGTTTTCCTCGATACGCGGCTGCATATTAGAATAATATTTTTGTGCGCTTTCAAAATCTGTATCAGGATCAAAATTGTTTAAGAACAAACCAGACTCTGCTATAGATAGTCTCACAGGCCCCATTCCGTAAAGAGAATCAAGCTCATATTCTACCACACCATCTTCAGAAGTTTCTCCTTCCGTAGAAAAATAAGGAACAGTAAGCACAACACTGTCAAGTACGGGTTCTGTTCCAAAAGTAGGATTAACCGAAGATAAATACACCTGACTTAACACATTAGCCTGCTCCATTCCAAAAACAGGGTCATTATAAACACCAAGGAGGTGCACCGGTAAATTATTCGTTTGCACGGCCGTTAGACGGTGGGTTTGTGCAGAAATTTCGGCGTCTTCATAAAGTGCCGCGTTAAAATTTGGTGCTCCAATGATATCGCTCCCTATGGAATCAAAATCGTTCTCACATCCTGTAAAAGAAAAAACAACAATAAAAATTGCTGTTATTTTCAACATCGTTCTTTTTATAGTCATTCGGTTTATTAAGTCTTCGATTTAAGATAAAACTTCATTAGTGTAGAAATCCTGGTATGCTTGTGCAAACTCCTCTTTGTTCTTATAGCCAAGCACAGGCTTATCAAGCTTCTTGAGATATTTTTTAAGCTCTTCAGGAATATTGTCTCCGGCAATTACCGCGGCATCAGAATTGTCTACAGCGGTTTTCATAAGGTTCACATAATTTGGTGTCTTAAGATGCTTTACCTGCTCATTTTCAAGTCCGTCAAAAAGTACTTTTTTATGCATATCTTTATCTAACGTTCCATCAAAGCCGGAATTGTACACAGAGGTAACAACTTTTGCTGTATTGAACAACGGCTCATTACCATAGTAATTCCTCAGGTATAGAGGCAGCAGGGAAGACAGCCATCCATTCACATGAATAATATCTGGCGACCAGTTTAATTTTTTAACAGTTTCAATCACTCCCTTGGCGAAAAATATCGCTCTTTCATCATTGTCTGGAAAAAGGTTTCCTTCCTCATCTGTGAGCGTTGCTTTTCTTTTAAAGTAGTCTTCATTATCAATGAAGTAAACCTGCATACGCTCCTTGGGAATGGAGGCTACCTTTATGATAAGCGGCATATCAAGGTCGTTGATCACCAGGTTCATACCAGAAAGCCTAATCACTTCGTGAAGTTGATGCCTTCGCTCATTAATGTTCCCGAACCTCGGCATAAAAATACGAATTTGGCCACCCTGATTGTTTACTGCTCTGGGGGCTTCAAACGATAATGATGAGATTTCGGTTTCGGGTAAGTAGGGTATTACTTCAGATGATACGTACAATATCCTCTTATCTTTCATAGAATCACTTCTTTTAATGCTGTTGGGAATAAAAAACAAGCAAAATTACAAAATTTTATGCAGATTGCTAGTATTATATTAAGTTTGCACGCTGTTAATTTTCGAATAAGATGCAGATTTATAAGGAGAAGCAAGCGCTTGGCGAGCTTATCAAAACCTTCAAAAATGAAGGATTTAGTATTGGTTTTGTTCCCACCATGGGAGCACTTCATGAGGGACACATTTCCCTGGTGAAGCAGGCACTGGCCTCCAGTGACAAGGTAATTACAAGCATATTTGTGAACCCTACACAATTTGATAATGCAGGCGATCTTGAAAAATACCCGCGTACTTTTGAAAAGGACATTAACCAGCTCCAGGGACTTGATCAAAACATCATTATTTTTTCACCAGATCCTTCTGATATTTACGGAAATGATGTTTCTCCTGAACATTTTTCTTTTGACGGTCTCGAATATGAAATGGAAGGAAAGTTTCGAAAAGGGCATTTTGACGGCGTGGGAACCATTGTGAAAAAGCTTTTTGAAATAGTACAACCTGATAAAGCCTTTTTTGGAGAAAAAGATTTTCAGCAGTTACAGATCATTAGAAAATTAACCGAAAAACATAACTGGGACATCGAAATTATAGGTTGTCCTATTGACCGGGAAAGCAACGGACTCGCAAGAAGTTCAAGAAATGAAAGGTTAACTCCGGAAAACCGACAAAAAGCTGCGTTCATTTACAAAGTGCTTCAGCAAGTAAAAAAGGAGTTTGGCACAAAAAGTGTCCTGGAAGTAAGCGAAAAAGTAAAAAACAAATTCGGAAAAAATCCAGACCTAAAACTCGAATATTTCGAGATCGCCAACGAAGCAACTTTAAAGTCTGCAACAAAACCCATTAACGGTGAAAAATACCGTGCATTCATTGCAGCGTATTCAGGTGACGTAAGGTTAATTGATAACATAGCTTTAAACTAGGACATCATGCAAATTCATGTTGTAAAATCAAAAATTCACAGAGTAAAAGTAACAGGTGCAGACCTTAATTACATTGGAAGCATCACTATTGATGAAGATCTTATGGATGCCGCCAATATCATTGAAGGTGAAAAAGTCCAGATAGTTAACAACAACAACGGGGAACGACTGGAAACCTATGCTATTCCCGGTCCAAGAAATTCGGGTGAAATTACCCTTAATGGAGCCGCAGCCCGCAAAGTGGCAAAAGGGGATATTCTCATCCTTATTACCTACGCAATGATGGACATAGAAGAAGCGAAAGCCTTCAAACCTTCACTCGTTTTTCCTAATGAAGAAAATAACCTGTTGATCTAACAAGGTGAAGAAAAAAACCAGGACAATTTTAAAAACTACACTCCCACTTTTGCTGGGAGTTTTTTTGATCTGGTATTCCCTGGGCAGCGCTTCTGCCGAAGAAAGGCAGGAACTGTGGCGGAACATAGTTCGCGCCGACTCTAAATGGATCTGGATTTCGATTATATGCGGAATTCTCTCTCATCTCTCCCGCGCATGGCGCTGGAAGTATCTGCTGGAACCGCTGGGCTACAAACCCCGGCTCTTAAACAGTTTTATGGCTGTAATGGCAGGTTATTTGGCAAATATGGGCATCCCGCGCTCTGGGGAAGTGCTGCGCGGCGCAACCATTACCACCTATGAAAAAGTGCCTTTTGACAAGGCTTTTGGAACCATAGTTTCTGAAAGAATTGCCGATCTTATCATGCTGCTATTCATAGTTATCTTCAGCTTATTTCTACAAACCGATAGTCTTCTCTCCTATTTTGATGAAGAAAACATCAATCCCTTTGTATCAATTGGTGCATTTCTCTTATTGATTGTGCTGGGAGTAATTGGATTAAAAATAATAAAGACCTCAACCTGGTCATTTTTCGTGAAGATCCGGAAATTCGCGCAGGGGCTACTGGAAGGCATGCGCACTATTTTGAAAATGAGACAAAAAGGCGCTTTTATTTTCCACACGGTTTTTATCTGGGCGATGTACATACTCATGTTTTACGTCATAAAATTCACCATACCCGAAACCGTTTCTCTCTCCTGGGCAGGAATTATGGCTGCATTTATTGTAGGCACCTTTGCTATTTCCACCACCAGTGGCGGGATTGGAGTTTATCCTGTGGCCATGGGAGCTGTTCTTTTGCTCTTCGGAGTAAACCAGCAGGCAGGAGAAGCCTTTGGATGGATCGTTTGGGGATCGCAAACCCTTATGGTTCTGGTGCTGGGAGGATTTTCCCTTTTGTTACTGCCTGTTTTCAACCAAAGCAAATAAATAGCTATATTGCCGTGATTTCCAAATCCATAGCACATGATTAAAAAACTACTCTTAACCTATATATTCCTCATTTCTGCTTTTGTCCATTCCCAGGTCAAGTATGAAACATTTAAATCTTCCAAACTTAAGCAGGAAAGAGAAATCAAGATCCAGCTTCCCAGGAGTTATGACAGCACAACAGATAAAAGGTACCCGGTAATAATTGTTCTTGACGGCGATTATCTTTTCGAGCCTGTGGCGGGAAATGTTGATTATTACTCATATTGGGATGAATTGCCGGAAGCTATTGTGGTTGGCATAAACCAAGACGGCACACGCGAGGAAGACACCCAATATAACCAGAAAGACTATCTCCCTTATGAAACCGGGGCCGACTTCTTTGAGTTCCTCGGAATGGAACTCTTACCCCATATCGATAACAACTACAGAACTACCCGGTTTACGGTACTGGCAGGTCATGATCTTACCGCAAACTTCATTAATTATTATCTTTTTAAAGAACAGCCATTGTTCCGGGGGTACATAAACCTTAGTCCAGATCTTGCACCACAAATGCAGGAGAGAATTGTACAAAGCCTTAGAACCACAAAATATCCCACCTGGTTTTATCTGGCGACAGCTTCCAGCGACATAAAAGATTTGCGTGAAGGTTGCGAACAACTTGACCGCGAACTCAAGTTAATAGAAAATAAAAATCTGCACTATACCTTTGAAGATTTTGATGGCGCTACTCATTATTCCATGGTAGGCCAGGCAATTCCCCGTGCTCTTGAAATTATTTTTGATGTTTACAGGCCTATAAATCAGGAAGAGTATCAAAAAAAAATAGTAAATTCAGGAAACTCTCCATATGATTACCTGACAGACAAATATGAAAAAATAGAAAATTATTACGGCCTGCAACAAAAAATCAGGCTCAATGATTTCCTGGCCATTGGCAAGGCACTCGAATTTAATCAGAAATGGGGAGATCTTGAAAAACTGGGGGAACTGGCTTTAGACCACCTGCCAAAAACCATGCTGGGCACCTACTACCTTGCCCGCTCCTATGAAGAACTGGGTAGGCCCAAAAAAGCCATGCGCACTTACCAGAATGCCTACGGGCAACAGGAAATAGCTTTCATCACAACAGATTTTATGCTTAAAAAGGCAGAAGAAATTAAAGAAGATTTCGGTTATTAGCCTTTCAAAATTTCATCCTGAATGGCCAAAACAAAAACAACTTTTTACTGTCAAAATTGTGGTACCCAACATTCGAAATGGCAGGGACAATGCTCTTCCTGTCGCGAGTGGAATACACTGGTAGAAGAAGTACTGCAAAAAGAAGATCCCAAAGACTGGAAATCGCCCGAAACAAAACAGGTGAAACGTGCTGCAAAACCTTTGAAGCTTTCAGAAATTGAAGCTTCTACAGAGGTTAGGCTCAATACCTACAATAACGAATTAAACAGGGTACTGGGCGGCGGAATTGTCCCCGGCTCCCTCACACTCCTGGGAGGCGAACCGGGAATTGGAAAAAGTACACTTTTACTTCAAATTTCTCTACATCTAAAGCTGAAAACCCTTTACGTTTCGGGAGAGGAAAGTCAGCAGCAGATAAAGATGCGCGCAGAACGAATCAAACCCGAGGCTTCTCACTGTTATATTCTTACCGAAACAAAAACCCAGAATATTTTCAAGCAAATTGAAAAGCTGGAGCCCGAAATTGTTATAATAGACTCCATTCAAACACTGCACAGCGATTATATTGAAAGCAGCCCGGGGAGTATTTCTCAAATCAGGGAATGCAGTGCAGAACTTATCAAATTTGCCAAGGAAACAAACGTTCCGGTGATCCTGATAGGCCATATCACAAAAGAAGGAAGTATTGCAGGACCCAAGGTCCTTGAACATATGGTGGATACGGTACTGCAGTTTGAAGGCGACCGAAATCATGTATACCGAATCCTGAGGGCACACAAAAACCGGTTTGGCTCAACCAATGAGCTTGGAATCTATGAAATGCAGGGCAACGGACTGAGAGAAGTAGACAATCCTTCAGAAATTCTTATCTCCAAGAACGAAGAAGACCTCAGCGGAACTGCCATTTCTGCCACTCTGGAAGGAATGCGCCCGTTAATGATCGAGATTCAGGCATTGGTAAGTTCGGCAGTTTATGGCACTCCGCAGCGTTCCACTACCGGCTACAATGCCAAACGTTTAAACATGCTCCTTGCCGTGCTTGAAAAACGCGCCGGCTTTAAACTTGGAGCAAAAGACGTATTTTTGAATATCACCGGCGGCATTTCGGTTGATGATCCCGCACTGGATCTTGCAGTAATAGCCGCAATCCTCTCCTCCAGTGAAGACATTGCCGTCCCAAAAGATATTTGTTTTGCTGCGGAAATTGGCCTTGCCGGGGAAGTGCGTCCCGTCACACGGGTGGAACAAAGAATTCTTGAAGCCGAAAAGCTCGGATTCAGCACGATCATGATCTCAAAGCAAAGTAAAATTCCCGCCAGCAATTATAACATCAGTATCCAGAAAGTCTCAAAAATAGAGGATATTGTAACCTATTTGTTTGGGTAAAAAATCCCGCCTTGATTAAAAAAGAAGGTATCTTTTCTTAATCCTCCCCCAACTCAATCCACACCGGACAATGATCACTGGTTTTTTCCCAGCCCCGCACATGCTTGTCCACTCCGCCGCCAAGCAGTTTTCTGTTCAGGTGCGGACTCAATAGAAAATGATCAATTCGCAGTCCCGCGTTGCGCTGGTACGCATTTCTGAAGTAATCATAAAAAGTGTATATCTCTTCTTCAGGATAGAGTTTGCGAATTGCATCTGTCCAGCCCTGGGCAACGAGATTGTGAAAAGCTTCCCGAACTTCGGGCAGGAAAAGCGCATCATTTTTGTATTTTTCAGGTTTGTAAGTATCAAATTCCGTAGGCATCACATTGTAATCTCCCACCAGTACTGCCGGCACCTCATATTCAATTAACTCTGCAGCACGGGCAGAAAGCCGGTCAAACCATTTTAGCTTATAATCCAGTTTTGGCCCCGGCGCGGGGTTCCCATTGGGTAAATAAATACAGCCAATCACCACTTCATTTATTACCGCTTCGAGATACCGGCTGTGTGTATCTTCAGGATCACCGGGAAGACCGCGTTCCAGTTCCTTTATTTCCATATCACGAGCCAGGAGTGCCACACCGTTCCATCTTTTTTGCCCGTGCCAAATAGCATTATAACCGGCCTCCAAAATGGCTTTTTTGGGGATCTTTTCATCGGGAGATTTTAGCTCCTGAAGACAAACCACATCGGGTTTTGCTTCTTCAAGCCATTGCAAAAGAACCGGTAAGCGTGCATTTATTCCGTTGATGTTATAGGTGGCAATTTTCATTTTCTTCTGAAGTTTTCCTGTTTTTTCAAGTTACAAATTTTAAAGGAATCCTCTTTTCACACAGCTTTTCAGAAGAACAAGACTAAAAAAACTTAATATGAAAACTCTATCTTTAAGGAAACTGAAAAATGACATTTTTCACCGGAATTTTTTAACTTCAGAATAAAAAGCACATGATCACGAGAATATGGCACGGCTACACCACAAAAGAAAATGCAGATGCGTATGAACGGCTCGTAGAGCAGGAGATCTTTCCCGAAATACAGGCAAAAAAGATCAAAGGCTATCGCGGCGTACAGCTTTTGAGAAGAGACCTGGAAGATGAAGTGGAATTCACTACTTTATTGTGGTTTGACGATCTTGAAGCAGTCAAAGAATTCGTAGGGGAAGATTATGAAACCATCTACGTTCCCGAAAAGGCCCGAAAGGTTTTATCCCGCTTTGACCAAAGAACCGTGCACTGCGAACAAAGATACAGTAGCATGTAGTGCTAAAAATGGCATAATTTCTGCTTTTTCTGAAGTGTGAAAAAGAAAACCATTGTACTTCAGATATTTGCAGGTGCGCTATTGCTGGCTGTCGCCTTCTCCTCCTGCTCCAGGATCACTAAAGTCAAGGATCTTGTGACCAATCCAAGCCCCAGGGAAATTTATGCCCGGGAATTTAAGGAAAATCCGCAGCAGTATGAGCGCTGGGAAAAGCAGGCCGAAAATGCCCTTTTTGACTCCCTGGCAATCAATCTCCCTTACGCAGAAAAAGGAATTTTTACTCCGGAAACTTTTCCTGTATATTCTTACAATATCGCCCTGAATCCCGGCGAAAGACTAAAGGTATCTATAGATACAGATACGTTGCAAACCCGCATTTTTATTGACCTTTTTGAACAACAGAATGATTCTTTAAAGACTTTTAAACATGTTGAAAGTGCCGACATTGAATCTTCTGCCCTTGCTGAAGAAATCACTCAACCGGGGATCTATAAGGTCGTGATTCAGCCCGAAATTGCTGCCAATACTCCTTTTGAACTACAACTGTACAGGGAGCCGGTGTATGAATTTCCGGTCGCATCAAAGAAAAGTTCTAATATTCAGAGTTTTTGGGGCGCCGTAAGAGATGGTGGCCGCAGGAGCCACGAGGGAGTTGATATCTTTGCCCCACGAGGTACACCTGTCGTGGCAGCCGTTGAGGGGCGCGTGAGCCGAACGGGCAACAGAGGCCTGGGCGGGAAACAGGTATGGCTTCGTGACAGGAAACGTGACAATTCACTTTATTATGCGCACCTGGACAGCATTATTGCTGCTCCCGGGCAGCGGGTTTCTCCCGGAGATACGCTTGGGCTCGTGGGGAATACAGGAAATGCACGTACGACTCCGCCGCACCTTCACTTCGGAATTTACAAAGGATACAGAGGTGCCGTAAATCCCTTTAATTATATTGCCGAAACCATAGCACCCGCAACACCGGATTTTTCAACAGAGGAATTTTCAGAATATTTAGTGGTCACAGGTACAAGGGCAAACCTTCGCGGTGGACCCTCTACCAATTTTCCTGTAATAGGACAACTAAGAGCGCAAGACACACTGCAGTTCCTGGGAAAAGCAGATAACTGGTACCACATTCGCACCAACGAGAAAAGGTCATTTATTCACGAAAGCCTGGTCTCGCCTATTTAAGCTCTCTTATGGCGCCGGATTGGGAATAGCCGTGTGAATTGCATTGATTTCTGCCAGTACTTCTTCAGATAGTTCAACCTGGATGCTGTCAATGTTTTCCTTTAACTGGTCTAATGAAGTTGCTCCAATGATATTACTGGTGACAAAAGGCTGTCGGTTCACAAAGGCCAGTGCCATTTGCGCAGGATTTAGATCATACTTCTTTGCCAGCTCAATATATCTTCTGGTTGCTTCCACTGCCTGTGGATTCGAATACCTGCTATACTGCGGGAATAAAGTAAGCCGGGAATTTTTTGGTTCGTTATCCAGATATTTGCCGGTAAGCGTTCCCATTCCTAACGGTGAATAGGGCAGCAAACCGATATTCTCCCTGTGAAGAATTTCTGTAAGGCCAACTTCATCTTTCCGGTTTAACAGGCTGTATGGATTTTGCACCGTGCTTATCTTTGGAGCTCCGCTTCTTGCTTCCTCCACACACCTCATCACACCAAAAGGCGTCTCATTTGATAAACCTATTTTCCTGATCTTTCCTTCGCGAATAAATCCATCCAGGTGGTGTAAGATTTCTTTGAAGTTGTCCTGCCATTCTTCTGAAGGATCCATTTCATAATCCAGTTTTCCAAAGAAATTCGTATTTCTCTCGGGCCAGTGCAGCTGGTAAAGGTCAAGATAATCTGTTTGTAATCTCTCTAAACTGCCGTGAAGTGCTGTGGACAGCGATTCCTTTGTATAATCCAGCGTTGAACGAATGTGCCGCATAGATTCTCCCGGACCAACGATTTTCGAAGCCAACACCACCTTTTCCCGGTTGCCCGTCTTTTTTAGCCACGAGCCAATGATCTTTTCGGTGCTTCCCTGTGTTTCGGGGCGGGCAGGCGTAGAATACATTTCGGCCGTGTCTATGAAATTCACTCCCTTCTCCAGTGCGTAATCCAGTTGCTCATGACCTTCGGTCTCACTATTTTGCTGTCCCCAGGCCATACTGCCGAGACATATTTTACTTACTTTAATTTCCGAATTGGGAAGGGTCGTATATTTCATATTATTATTTTCTGGTTTTAGTTAATTCTTTTTATTCGATCTCGTCCAACAGACGTGATATTTCATCCAGCTTGGGTGTAAGAATTACCTCAATTCTTCTGTTCTTTGCTCTACCTTCCGCAGTTTCATTGGTGGCCACAGGTGCATATTCACCCCGTCCTGCAGCGGTGAGATTTTGAGCATCAATATCACTGTTCTCCCTTAATATCTGGACAATTGAAGTGGCTCTTTTTGTGGAAAGATCCCAGTTGTCTTTGAGCTGACCGCTTCCACCATAAGGAACATTGTCTGTATGCCCTTCAATAAGTACGGCTATATCGGGATTTTGCGCTAATACTTCACCCAGCTGTTGTACAGCTCGCCGACCTTCAGGTCCCACAGCCCAGCTTCCGGAGTTGAACAACAGTTTATTCTCCATGGAAACATATACTTTCCCATTGCGTTGCTCCACAGTTAATCCGCGACCTTCAAAATTAGTAAGTGCTTCAGAAAGGCTGTTTTTCAATGCATTCATTTTTGCATCTTTTGCTGCAATTACGCTTTCCAGTTCATCAACTCTTCTGGAACGTGCTGCAAGATCTTTTTCAAGCTTTTCAAGACGGTTTTGTTCTGCAGCGAGCGCTTTTTCCTTTGCATCAAGCTCGGCAAGTAATTCGCGGTTTCTTTTAGAGTTCTCTGCCAGCGCCGAAGAGCTGTTAGCTTCCAGGGCATCATAAGATGCTTTCAATTTTTCATAACTTGCCTGTGTAGCCGCATATTCTTCCTGCAAACGATCTCTTTCCCTAACGGTAGCTTCATACTCCAGTTGCAGATTTTCCAGGTCCTGTTCATTGCGTGCATTCCTGTCTGTTAAGTCCTGTAAATCTGATGAAAGTTGTTGATTCTCCTGTTCAAGCCCTGCATAACGATCTTCCAAATCTTTATAAACTTTGGAGGAAACACAGGAAGAAAGCAAAAGGCTGCTTCCAATAAAGACTAACATGATCTTTTTTGATATCATAATGGGAAAGTTTAATTGTTGTTTTATTCAAGTTCCACCAGCACAGGGCAGTGGTCGCTGTGATTTGCTTCACATAAAATTACGGCTCGTTTTAAGCGATCCTGCAAGGGTTCTGCCACAAGATTGTAATCAATCCTCCAGCCTTTGTTCTTACCCCTTGCCCCTGCACGATAGCTCCACCAGGAATATTGATCAGGTTCGGAATTAAAGTGCCTGAAGGAATCAATAAATCCGCTGTTCATGAAACCGTCAATCCATTCGCGCTCCACCGGAAGGAAACCGGAGGTATTTTTAAGCCTTACCGGATCGTGAATATCTATTTCCTGATGACAAATGTTATAGTCACCGCAAATGATAAGATTTGGAATATCTTTTTTCAGTTCATTTACATACTTCTGAAAGTCGGTCATAAATTGCAGCTTATGGTCCAGCCTGGCAATGTTGGTCCCCGAAGGAAGGTACAGGCTCATCACCGAAACATCTTTAAAATCTGCACGAAGGTTTCTTCCTTCAAAATCCATATAATCTATCCCGGTGCCAAAAGTGACATTTTCGGGTTCAATTTTACTCAGGATAGCAACCCCACTGTATCCTTTTTTAGTCGCAGGATACCAATAATTGTATTTGTAGCCAATCTCCTCAAAAACGTCGGTATCAAACTGATCTGGGTTGGCTTTTATTTCCTGAAGACAAAGAACATCGGGGTTCGCCTGTTTCAGCCATTCTACAAATCCTTTCTTAATTGCGGCTCTTATTCCGTTGACGTTGTAAGAGATTATTCTCATATGCTTTACTTCTGAATATTTTTTTTAGCAGAAAACCTGTGTTTCTCCTTGCTTTTCAAAAATAGGATTTATGAGCAACTTTCCGGTAAACCGCAGGCTAAATTTAATCAATGGCAGCAGTGGAAAAGTCGATGACTTTGAAAAGGTTTGTTTCTTCGGCTTTTGACTTCTGAAAAAAGGCATATTTCACTTCTTCAGTCCGAAGAAATCAAGAATGGATTTTCAGATAAGATCTCAAAAACGGTATTTTTAATACACAATGATCCTTTGCACTTTCCCCACTTTACGTGTTCCCACCCGAATAAGATAAACTCCCGCGGCGGCGTAAGACATGTCCAGCTGGTATTCGTAAGCCCTGGCAGATTTCTCAATCTTGTTTTCCACCAGTTTTTGTCCCAGAAGATCATGCACAGTTATACGCAGCGTTTCTTCGTAAGGAGTGAGCATCCTAACCTGAAACATTTCGTTGTCTTCGCTGGAAATGATCAAATCTGCCTCGTTTAAAATTGAATCGTCAAGGCTAATTGTGGAGTCTGTAATGACTACAGAATAGTCATGCGTAGTACCGTATTCCATTATACTACATGGATCATTAAGATCCCCTTCAAAAGAGGTATCACCTGCTCTTACGCGCAAAATATGTTCTCCCAGTGCGGCATCCCGCGGAATATCAAATTCATAAACCTGAAGTTCATTTTCCACGGGAATTACCTGCCTGCTGATGAGAATTTCCTCCTGCTCAAAAGCGCCGTCGTCATCAAAATCAATCCACATTGAAAATCTTTCATCCTCGCCCGAAGCATATCGTGTTCGGATCCCGACTTCAAAAGTTCCCGCAGAACGGTCCAGCTCTGTGCTGTAACCCACAAAATCATCATAACCATCACCGCAGGGAATATTCAGGTTTTCAATATCACCAAGGTAGAAGTGCGAAATCCCGTCCCCGAAACTACAATCAGATCCCTCCGGAATACAACTTAAGTTCGCAATAACCTTTTCTGTCCCGTCGTTTGAAGGATCTGAATCTCCTTCAAGACCGGTTTCCGCATAAAAATTATAAACTCCGGGAACAGAAATATCTGCTCCGGACTCAAACGTGTAGGAAACCTCTTCCCCAACATCCAGAGTACCTTCATAAACCTCAACAACAGGCTCAAGCTCATTGATGGAATAGGCTACAGGAATATCAGTTTGCGGCTCACCACCAAAATTCTGGATCGTTACCGTTACCTCTTCTATAGTATTCAAAGATTGTCCTGTAGTTGGTGCATCAATAGAAGTCACGCCAACATCAACAGGAAGCAGGTTCTCAACTATTTCGCTATGAGCATCATTTTCTTCGTTTTCATCGCCCTCAAGGTTTGTCATGGCTGTGACCTCGTAAATTTCTCCTTCTTCTGAAAGATCAAGCGTACTGGAAAAAGTAAATTCAACTTCAGAAGTACCCGGAAGGCTACCGGTAAAAACTTCAGAAATACTTTCGCCACCTTCCACGTTAAAAGTCACCGGGATGTTGGTTTGCGGCGCAATTCCGAAGTTCCTTATGATCACAGTAATTTCTTCCTCGTCTCCCAAAGTCTTACTGCGGGGTGAGATGATATCGACAATACCCACGTCGTTAAGATCATCTGGGGCAAGTTCAAAAACCCCTACCCGGTTTCTTCTTTGCGAATTCACGAAGTATTCGCCAATGTACCAAAAGGTGGTGTTGTCTACAGGATCAATCGTTAAATGCGCATAATCTCCATACCGGCTGGCAGGATTTGGGCTTGGTCCTTCTACAATGCTTTGCTCGCGCACTGTCATTTGCCCCAAAGGATCACCTGCATAACGGCCCGTAAAACGAAGCGAAGGAAAAACAGGATTCTCCGGGTTATCGTTCATTACCGTGAACCCAAGGCCAATGTTCCCGTCTTCGTCAATGCCGATACTACCACACCAGCGGTCGCTGCCATCGGGCGCATAAGTCCCCTCCTGATACACGTACCAAGGCTGGCCATCATTATCCTGTCGCAGCTCATACCACCGCACTCCGGCATGCTCTGCAGCAGATGCATCTATATCTACCACAAAATTTAGTACTACCGAATTATGATCCTCAAACCGGCGGTAAGGAGTCATATACATGACTGCGCCCTGTAAGGCATCTACTTCGGGCGTATCTTCTCCCGGCTGCGCAAGATTTGTAAAGGAACCCCCGTCAAAAGTGGCAATAAAAGGAGTAACTCCTTCCGCAGGGCCTAAGGTTTGCAATTCGGCTATGGAGGATTGCTGAAGATCTTCCCAATCTACATTAATTTCCCACATTTTAAGATGGTCTTCATTTACACCGGCCCAGGCATCATCCTGAAAATAGATTATTGGCGCGTCTCCCGGAGGAGGCAGCTCATCCCCAACAGCAAAGAATCCCGCCGGACTGTAAAACCCGTTGGTATCTACTCCCGGTAATGGAAAACCTAGATGTTGTGCCGGATTCCCGTTCAACATCTCGTCGCGTTCCAGCACGTAAACCACCTCACTTGTACTGGCTGTCCTGGAATCTTTATTGGTAGTAATGTAATAACCGTCACTCCACACGAAATATTTTGGATAATCGGGAAAGGCGGCACCGGTTTCAAACCTGTATGTGTACCAGCCGTCGTTTACAGGATCGGGTCCCTGAGAAATGGCAACTAAAAAACTATTTGGAGTATCGCTGAATTGTGTAATTAAAAACCTGTCGGCAAACTCATCATAGAAAACAATGGGATCCCCAAGATCCTCATTTTCAAATGTACCGCCAATACTGCGCAGGGAAGTAGGCGGCGAAAGTATATTACCTTCTTTGTCATAGATGGCAAAAGAAGAATTCCAGGCATTTACATAGTGATTGGGGCCTACAGCACCGGTAGGGTCTGTAGGAGTTGAACCCGCCGTGGCAGCATCAAAACTTAAAGTGGGTGCCTTAGCCTTTATTTCCCCGGGTTCAGATTGCCGTGCAGCATCTTTTGTTTTTGGATATCCTTTTCCCGGTACCACCTTATTCGACCCGCGGTTCCTGGGGTTCACCACCTTAAACTCTCCCGATGGTGGCAGTAAATCCTTCTTGGCCAAAGCTTCTGTATGAATGGCCTGGCTGGAACCGGTCCAAACAGGTTTTGCTTCTTCATGCTCCTGAGAAAAGCTATTCCAGGAGATGCTTATAAAGAGAAAAAGGAAAAAAAGATATTTTTTGAGCATGTGGTTTTCTTATAGCAGCTCTAAAATTACAGAATTTAGAATAGCCGAAACAAATAAAGAAAGATTTAACCCACATTTTTTTCTAAAAAAGAGCAGTTCCACTGTTTCTTCTGCCTTAAAATTGGACAGAAAAGTTCTGGCATCAGGGAATAATTTCTACGGAAAAAAGAAAAACCGCCTTCCGAAGATTTTTAAATTCCTTCGGCCGGCGGTCTTGCGGGTATCCAAAAATAGCAAAAAACTATTCGGTTTTAAGCCATTTTTTAAAGTCTACTTCTTTCGCAATTATTCCTGAAAGTTCAGAAATATTGACCCTTTTTTGTTCCATCGTATCTCTAAAACGCACCGTTACAGATCTGTCTTCCAAAGAATCATGATCTACGGTGATACAAAGTGGCGTTCCCGCTGCATCCTGGCGCCTGTACCTTCTTCCAATGGCATCTTTTTCGTCATACTGCACATTAAAATCCCATTTTAGCTCCTCCACAATTTCCTGTGCCATTTCTGGCAGGCCGTCTTTCTTCACAAGAGGCAAAATTGCTGCTTTGTATGGTGCAAGTACTGCTGGCAGTTTTAGCACTGTGCGGGTACTGTTATCTTCAAGCGTTTCTTCTTTAAGCGCTGCAGAAAGTACTGCCAAAAACATCCGGTCAAGGCCTATTGAAGTCTCGATCACGTAAGGAACATAGTTCTCCTTGAGTTCAGGATCGTAAAAGCGCAGTTTTTTACCTGAATGTTCTTCGTGAGCTTTCAGGTCGAAATCTGTACGGGAGTGAATTCCTTCCAGTTCTTTAAATCCGAAGGGATAGTTAAATTCTATATCGGCTGCGGCATTGGCGTAATGTGCCAGCTTATCGTGATCGTGGAAACGATAATTTTCTTCCCCTAATCCCAGCGATAAATGCCATTTTAGACGCACTTCTTTCCAGTGTTCGTACCATTTTAGTTCTTCCCCCGGGCGAACGAAAAACTGCATTTCCATTTGCTCGAATTCACGCATTCTAAAAATAAACTGCCGCGCAACTATCTCATTTCTAAAGGCTTTACCGGTTTGAGCGATCCCAAATGGAATTTTCATTCTTCCGGTTTTCTGAACGTTAGAAAAGTTCACAAAGATTCCCTGTGCGGTTTCGGGACGCAGATAAAGATTGGAAGCCGATTCTGCCGAAGCGCCAAGCTTCGTTCCAAACATCAGGTTAAACTGCCTTACTTCGGTCCAGTTTTTTGAACCGGTTTCAGGATCTGCAATCTCGAGCTCCTCAATAAGGGCTTTTACATCTGCAAGGTCTTCATTGGTGAGCGAACGGCCAAGACGTTCAAGAATCGCCTTTCTTTCAGAAAGGTAACGCTGCACCCTGTCGTTGGTATTCACAAACTGCTCTTCATCAAAGGCATCTCCAAAGCGCTTTTTCGCTTTCTGAATTTCCTTTTGAGCTTTCTGATAAATTTTTTCGGCATGATCTTCTACCAAAACATCAGCCCTGTATCGCTTTTTTGAATCCTTGTTATCAATCAAGGGGTCGTTAAAAGCATCAACGTGCCCGGAAGCTTTCCAGGTGGTAGGATGCATAAGGATAGCGGCATCGAGGCCCACGATATTTTGATGTAACTGCACCATGCTTTTCCACCAGTACTCGCGAATGTTTTTCTTTAACTCGGCGCCGTTCTGGCCGTAATCATAGACAGCACTAAGTCCGTCATAAATTTCACTTGATGCAAAGATGTACCCATACTCTTTGGCATGGGAAATCACGTTTTTAAATAGATCTTCTTGTTTTGCCATAGCACAAAAATAAAAAAACCGCCCTGATTCCGGTCAAGGCGGTCATATAATTTTAAAGGAGGTTTTACCTTAGGTTGAAGTTGGTGGCTCCTATAAGTTCTGAGCCGCTGTAAAGAAGCACTTTGTAGGTTCCTTCTATAAGGTTGTCTTCAAGGGCATTGGCAAGAATACACACATCAAGTTCCTCATTTTCATAGTACACTTTTGTCGCGGCACTGTAAACCATTACTCCGCCTTCATGCTGCACGGCAATTTGATCTCCTACCAGGTTGTTGTTTGGGTTATACACCTGTACATACAATTCTTTTTCCCCAGGCTGGGTCAATTCATTTCGGGTAATGGTAAAGCAGGTTCTTACCTTATCGACACGCCTGGTACGTTCATTTGGCACCAGCCTCCCGCTGTTCCTTTCTATCACGCCCTCGCCACGCAGTCCGCTCACCTTTAATTCGGCTGCACGATCTACCTGTGTAGAAAGTCTTTGGGTTCTTTCCTGAAGCGAATCTGATACCCTTGTTCTTTCAAGAAGCACGTTATTCGTGCTGTCAATTTCCACAATCAACCGCTGGTTTTGATTGCTAAGGCTGTCAACCACCCGAAACAACTCGTCCCGTTCTCTTTTGAGGTTGTTTAATTCATTTCTATACCTGTCCAAAACCCGCAAACTTACTTCCATATCCTGCACAGAATCGCGCAGTGCGACAATGCGGCCTTTTGCTGCCGTTAGTTCGGCATCTAAAGATTCGTTCTCTCCTATGGCCTCATCGTATCTCACAATCAAATCATTCAATTCAGACTCTATAACCGCTTTCTGCCTTTCCAGCAACTCCTGGTTTTCTTTTTCTTCATTATAAAATCTCACGGTGTAAATTGCCAGAGCTACCAAAGCCACTGCCAGGATACCTGTCAGGATCTTCAGGGCATTAATATTATTTTTCTGCTCACTCATCGTTCCTTAATTTTCGAATTTAGTTTTGTAAATTTATGAGTTTTAACTAAGTAATTACTAATTTGTTAACAAATGTTTCACGATTTGTTAGAGCTTCTTTATCCGCAGGTGTGCCATACTTGTGAAGCAGTTTTGTTAAGCAATGAAAAGGTGGTTTGCACCCGCTGCATTCACGAACTGCCGGTTACAAATTTTCATCTGGAAGAAGAAAACGAAGTAGAAAAAATTTTCTACGGAAGAGTCAAACTCGAAAATGCCACTTCGCTGCTGCTCTTTGAAAAGAAAGGAATGGTGCAGCAACTTATCCACAACTTAAAATACAAAGGACACGAGGAAATAGGAGAATTTCTTGGCACCTGGCTGGGAGAGGATCTCCGCACGATTGATAAATATAAAAACCTGGACGCAGTCATTCCCGTGCCTCTGCACAAATCAAAGTTAAGAAAGAGAGGTTATAACCAGGTGGAAAAATTTGGCAGGGCGATCGCACATTCTCTTAAAATTCCCTATATCGATTCTATTTTGGTAAAGAAACAAGCCTCTTCCACCCAAACCATCAAAAAGAGATTTGCCCGCTGGGGAAGTATAGACGCTACGTTTTTGGTTGAGAATCCTGAAAAAATAACATATAAGCATATTCTTCTCGTAGATGATCTCGTGACCACCGGCGCCACCTTAGAAGCCTGTGCACTAAAACTACTAAGTGTGCCAGGAGTAAAAGTTAGTATTGCCACGATGGCGGTTACACACTAACAGCTTCAGAAATAATAGAATTAATCGTTTCTTTGTGAAAAGTTTCCAATACATGAACAAGGCAGGCAGCATCATATTTTTTCTAGCACTTATTTTAGCTTTCCACAGTTGCGCAAAAAGAGGTAATCCCGAAGGCGGACCCATTGATATAGAACCCCCAAGGTTTGTTAGAGCAAGTCCCGAAAATTACTCTACAAATTTTGATGCCGAAGAAATAAGGATCGTCTTTAACGAGTATATAAAGCTTAACGAGGCGCAGCGGCAAATCATCATTTCCCCGCCTATGGATCCGCGGCCCGAGATCACACCTTTAGGCACTGCCAGCAAATCAATAAGAATTAAGATCAACGATACCCTTCAGCCAAATACTACTTACACCATCAACTTCGGAAGAAGTATTGTTGACAACAACGAAGGAAATCCCCTGGACTTTTTTCAGTATGTTTTTTCCACGGGAAGTTACATTGACTCCCTCACAGTTGCCGGCGTAGTTACTGATGCCTACCTCGCAGCCCCCGAGCCTTTTACCACGGTTATGCTTTATGAAGTGGATTCTACTTATTCAGATTCTGTAATTTACAAGGAAACTCCGCGCTACGTTACCAACACGCTGGATTCTACTTTTTTTCAGCTAAACAATTTAAAAGCAGGCACTTATCAAATGCTGGCTTTAAGCGACAATAACAGCAACTACAAATTTGACCCTAAGAACGAAAAAATTGCATTTTTAAAAGATTTTATTACTGTACCAAAAGATACACTTTATGAAATGCGCCTGTTTAGGGAAATATTGCCTTTTGCAACTACACGCCCCAGCCAGGCGGCACAGCAGCGCATTATGTTCGGTTACACAGGGCAGCTGGACAAGGACAGTATAGCCATTGAAATGATTTCACCAAAACCGGAAGGCTTTGCCAGTATGATCACTAAAGATCCATTAAAAGATACTTTGAACTATTGGTATAAGCCGCTCATTGAAAATGACAGCCTTATTTTCGTGGCATCGGCAGGCGACTATCTTGACACTTTGATCACCCGAAGAAGAGAAATGGAGAAAGATTCATTAAGCTTTACATATGATCCGTCTGGAACGCTGCCATTCAATAAAAACGTTAGCATCCTGCCCAACATTCCGTTGCAGAGGGTAAATGACACCTTAATAAACCTTTTTAAACAGGATTCTATTCCCGTAGTCTTTACCACAAATTATGAGCCTTTCGAAAACCGTGTGATATTAGGGTTTGAAAAAGAAGAAAATGTTAACTACAGGCTTCAGGTGCTTCCCGGCGGACTCGTGGATTTCTTCGGAACCCAAAACGACACCATTAATAAGGCTTTTCGAACCCAATCCATTTCAGATTACGGAACTGTTATTGCAAACCTTACTAATGTCGAGCAATTTCCCGTTTTGGTGCAAATCACCAATGAAAAGGGAGAGGTACAGGCCCAGCAAATGAGTACTTCTGAAACGAATTTCACCTTCAGGTTCTTAAAGCCGGGCACCTATATGCTTAGGGTCATTTATGACGCCAATGAAAATGGCATTTGGGACACCGGAAATTATCTTGAAGGAAATCAGCCTGAAGAGATCATTTACTTTCCCGAAGTTATTGACGTGCGTGCAAACTGGGATCAAACGATTAGCTTCACGCTGTAAAGAATATCAAAAAATGTCATTTTTGACTAATGTTCTATGCTGAAGTTATCCCGGTCCTGTAAAAAGCGTAGCTGATTTCTGATTTCTTCCAGCTGGTCCTTATCCACCACAACTTCCTTCTCAAATTCTTCTTCAACCGAAGCATTATTGAGCGGATTTCCCAGGGGATCATATACTGCCGAATGTCCCGGGTATTGATGATCATTCCCATCTTTACCCACCCTGTTCAAGCCAATACAGTAGCACATGTTCTCAATAGCACGTGCTTTAAGCAGCGCATCCCAGGCCTGCACTCTTACAGATGGCCAGTTCGCCACATAGATTAATACATCGTAATCTACCGTGTTTCTTGCCCACACAGGAAAACGCAGATCGTAGCACACCAACGGACAAATTTTCCAGCCTTTGTAGCTCACAATAAGCCGCTCCTGCCCTGAAGCATAGGTTTCATTTTCCTTTGCCAGGGTGAAAGTGTGCCTTTTATCATATTTCTCAAACCTTCCGTCGGGGAAGACAAAATACAAACGGTTGTAAAAATTGCCATTTTCAAATATGATAAGGCTTCCCGTAACAGCCGAATCTTTTTCCGAAGCCATTTTCTGCATCCAGGAGAGGGAAGGTCCTCCTGTGGGTTCTGCTAAGTTTTCGGCATTCATGGAAAAGCCGGTGCTAAACATTTCGGGTAGCACGATAAGATCTACTTCCGAAGAAAGTTTGCTTATTTTCTTCTCAAATTGCTCCCTGTTCGCCGTTGCATTTTCCCAAACCAGGTTGGCCTGAAGCAAGGCTGTTGTTAGTTTTTTTGCCATATGTAAAAATAGCATTTTCTAAAGAGATCCTGCTAAATACTTGTTAAATGGTTGCATTCCAGTCTTAGAATAAATAGCTTTAATTAGAACCAAAAAGAAAGAACGATTATGAGCCTTGACACCTTTAACCAAAACAATTCTTCAAAAGCGAATATAGCCCGCGGAATCATTTCGGGTTTCCTGGGCGGCCTCGCAGGTACTTTAGTAAAATCTACTGCGGAAAAATTTCTTGAGGTGCGGAAAATCGATGAAGAGGAAGCGCAGATGACGGTTATTGATGATCTTTCAGAAAAAATTACCGGCAGCCAGCTTAGTGGCGTAAGTGAAAACATCGCCGAACAATTTGCCGAGATACCGCTGGGTGCCAGTGTTGGTGCGGCTTACGGCTACGGAAAAAAAGACGATGACGACATCAATCTTTTTGACGGGGTGATACTGGGCGCCACAACCTGGGCTTCCACCCATGAAACTTCGCTACCACTAGCCGGACTCGAAAAGAGTCCTGAAGATGTACCTATGAAAACACAGCTCCAGGAATTACTTTCACATGTGCTTTTTGGAGTAACTACAGAAATTGTTCGCGGCGCCGTGAGCCAGGGTATTAAAAAACTTTAAAAAAGGGGATTAGCCGGAGATCTTTTGGAGAATTGCAGCGGCCTCTTCAAGGGTTTCATCTTTTTTGGCGAAGCAAAATCTTAATTGAAGATGGTCATTGCCCGGCATACTAAAGACTGATACCGGGATGGAAGCCAGACCGTGTTTGGTAATAAGGCGCTTTGAAAAATCAACATCGTTCTCATCTGTAATTTCTGAATAATCCAGCAGCTGAAAATAAGTTCCTTCCGAAGGTTTCATCCCAAACCTGGTATCCTTCAAAAGTGAAAGAAATTTATCCCTTTTTTGCTGATAGAATTTTCCAAGATCCAGATAATGTTCAGGAGATTTCAAATATTCGGAATAAGCCTTCTGCATCGGGTGATTTACACAGAAAACATTTACTTCCTGCACTTTGTGAATTTCCTTCATTAAAATTTCAGGAGCTACGCAATAGCCCATTTTCCAGCCTGTATTGTGAAATGTTTTTCCGAAGGAGGCGCATACAATAGCTCTTTTTGCAAGCCCGGCAAAAGAGGAAGCGCTAAGATGCCTGTGATCCTCAAAAACGATATGTTCATAAACTTCATCGCTAAGAAGGATGATGTTAGTTCCTTTCAGCAGCTTTTCCAACCGCTGCATATCCTCTTTGGTGAACAGCCGGCCACTGGGATTGTGCGGTGTATTAATGATGATCATCCTGGTTTTGGAGTTGATCTTGTCCTCCACTTCATTCCAGTCTGGCGTGAAATCTTTTCCTTTTAACTGTACCGGCACTGGTTTTCCACCATTAAGTTCTATAGCCGGTTCATAACTATCATAGGCTGGTTTTAGAACAATCACCTCATCTCCCGGATTGATGAATGCGGTAATAGCCAGGAAAAGCGCCTGTGTGGCTCCATTGGTCACCGTCACCTCTGTATCCATATTGTAACTGTGGGCGTGCAGCGTCTCCACCTTCTTTACTATTTCATTTCGCAACGCAGGTATTCCTGCCAGAGGTGCATACTGGTTGTACCCGTCATTCATGGCATTGGCGACCAGATCCTTCAGGCGCTGGTCTGTTTCAAAATTGGGATATCCCTGCGACAGGTTTACCGCATTGTGCTTATGAGCCATCTGACTCATCACAGTGAAAATACTTGTTTTGCTCCTGGGAAGCTTTGAAGGAAGTGATTCTAATCCCGGCATTTGTTTTTTCATTTAAGATGCATAAAAAAACCCGAACTGCAAAGTCCGGGTTTTGAATTATAAATGCTGTGAATTTTTTAAATTACACTGGCTTTTAAATATTCCCTGTTCATACGGGCAATGTTTTCTAAGGAAATTCCCTTAGGACATTCAATTTCACAGGCTCCTGTATTAGTACAGTTTCCAAAGCCTTCTTTATCCATTTGCTCTACCATATCCAGCACCCTTTTTGTGGCCTCCACTTTTCCCTGCGGAAGAAGCGCGTACTGACTTACCTTGGCTGAAGTGAACAACATGGCACTGGCATTCTTACAGGCTGCCACACAGGCACCACAACCAATACAGGTCGCAGCAAAGAAGGAAGCATCTGCATCATCTTTTGGTACAGGAATAGAGTTTGCATCCTGCGTATTTCCTGATGTATTGACTGAAACATATCCACCGGCCTGTTGTATACGTTCAAAAGAAGTGCGGTCTACCACAAGATCTTTGATCACCGGAAAAGCCTTGGCTCTAAAAGGCTCAATTACAATGGTATCACCATCCTTGAATTTTCTCATGTGAAGCTGGCAGGTGGTAACCCCTCTATCGGGACCATGTGGCTCACCGTTGATTTGAAGGCTGCAGGTTCCACATATCCCTTCACGACAATCGTGATCAAAAACTACAGGTTCCTCTCCTTTTTCCACCAGTCCTTCATTAAGTACATCCAGCATCTCCAGGAAAGACATATCTGGATCTACATCGGCTATTTTATAAGTTTCAATAGCTCCTTTTACGTTGGCATTTTTTTGACGCCATATTTTTAGTGTAAGATTCATATCTTTAATTTGAAGATTTGAAGATTTGATGATGAGTTAATTTTCAAATTATCTCATTTTCAAACTTTCAAATTATTTATAGCTTCTTGTTTTAACTTCAATATTCTCATAAACCAGATCTTCCTTATGCAGCACAGCATCTCCCGGTTCGCCGGTATATTCCCAGGCTGCAACGTACATGAAGTTTTCATCGTCACGCATGGCTTCTCCTTCTTCTGTTTGATATTCCTCTCTAAAGTGTCCTCCACAAGATTCTTCTCTATGTAAGGCATCTTTGGCGAACAATTCTCCAAGTTCGAGGAAATCAGCTACTCTACCTGCTTTTTCAAGCTCTGTATTCATTCCATCTACTGTACCCGGAATTTTCACGTCTCTATAGAACTCTTCTCTTAAAGCTTTAATTTCTGTGATAGCCTCTCTTAAACCTTCTGCATTACGGGACATTCCGGCTTTGTTCCACATGATCTTTCCTAATCGCTTATGGAAATTATCTACAGTTTTAGTTCCCTTAATGCTCAGGAGTTTTTCAAGCTGACCTCTCACCTTTTGCTCGGCTTCTTCAAATTCTTTTGTTTCAGTAGAAATTGGACCAGTACTAATATCTGCGGAAAGATAATTTCCTATAGTATACGGCAACACGAAGTATCCGTCTGCCAACCCCTGCATCAAGGCAGATGCTCCCAGCCTGTTTGCCCCATGATCTGAGAAATTTGCTTCCCCTGCCGCAAAACATCCTGGAATAGTGGTTTCAAGGTTATAATCAACCCAAATCCCTCCCATGGTATAATGCACCGCAGGATAGATCTTCATTGGAGTTTCATAAGGATTTTCGTCTACGATCTTCTCGTACATCTGGAAGAGGTTACCATATTTGGCTTCAACCACCTGCTTTCCAAGTTCCCTTATCTGTTCTTCGGAAGCATTGTCTATTTTCTGAGTAGAAACGGCCTCTCTCCCATAGCGCATAAAAGCAGCGCTGAAATCAAGATAAACTGCTTCCCCTGTTTTGTTTACTCCGTAGCCAGCGTCACAACGCTCTTTTGCAGCTCTTGATGCCACATCACGAGGCACAAGGTTTCCAAAGGCAGGATAGCGGCGCTCCAAATAATAATCTCTGTCTTCTTCGGCCAGTTCTGTTGGCTTCAGTTTTCCTTCCCTGATTTTCTTTGCATCTTCAAGTTTCTTCGGAACCCAGATTCTTCCGTCATTCCGAAGGGATTCAGACATCAGCGTTAATTTTGACTGGTGTTCTCCCGAAACCGGAATACAGGTTGGGTGAATTTGCGTAAAACAAGGGTTCGCAAAAAATGCTCCTTTTTTATGTATTTTCCAGGATGCAGTTACGTTACTTCCCATCGCGTTGGTTGAAAGGAAGAACACGTTTCCATATCCCCCGGAAGCAATTACCACCGCGTGTGCAGAATGTCTTTCGATCTCACCGGTAACCAGGTTCCTGGCGATGATTCCACGGGCTTTACCGTCCACCAAAACCAGGTCAAGCATCTCATGACGCGTATAGGATTTAATTTTTCCGCGGTTGATCTGCCTGTTCATGGCTGAATAGCAACCCAGCAACAACTGCTGCCCAGTTTGCCCTTTTGCGTAGAACGTACGGGAAACCAATACTCCACCAAAGGACCTGTTATCAAGTAAACCGCCATACTCACGGGCAAATGGAACCCCCTGAGCCACACACTGGTCAATTATATTTCCTGAAACCTGTGCAAGACGGTAAACGTTCGCTTCACGGGAACGGTAATCCCCTCCTTTTACAGTATCGTAGAAAAGACGGTAATCTGAATCCCCGTCTCCCTGATAGTTTTTTGCCGCATTAATTCCCCCCTGTGCCGCAATGGAATGCGCACGTCTTGGAGAATCCTGGTAGCAAAATGTCTTTACGTTATATCCAAGTTCTGCCAGGGTTGCGGCAGCACTTCCTCCTGCAAGCCCTGTTCCAACAACAATAACATCTATGTTACGCTTGTTTGCCGGGTTGACAAGATTAATATCATTCTTATGTTTTACCCACTTATCGGCCAACGGGCCCTGTGGTATTTTTGAATCCAATACTCCCATAGCTTAAATAGTTTCTAGTGCAAAGTAGATGTAAAAAGGTATTATGGCAAACAACAAAGGAACTATGATGGCAAAAGCCACTCCCAGCTTCCTTATCACACTGTTGTACTGCGGGTGGTTGAGCCCGAGAGACTGGAATCCGCTTCCAAACCCATGGTAAAGGTGAAAACCAATTGCAATCATAGCGATTAGGTAACCAAATGCCCAAAGCAATCCATATTCAGGATCCTGAAAAGTTTTAATAGTAATAGTATACAAATCTTTCACCTCGGCACCACTTTCTGTAGTATAAATAAGGTTAGAGGTCTGCTCCTCTTCTTCCAGTGCCACAACAGCCTGTCCGGATTCTGTAATATAAACTTCCTCAACTTCAGCTTCATTCCGGGCTTCCCACTCTCCAAACTTCATTTCACCCCAAAAGTTCACCAAATGGATCACTATGAAAGCAAGGATCACAGTTCCTAAAACTCCCATATTTCTTGAAGACCAGGTGGAATTTGTGGAGGGTTTGAAACTGGTATACCCCTGCGGACGAGCTTTCCTGTTATTAACTGTAAGAATAATTCCATCAATAGCGTGAAAAATAATGCTTACAAAAGTCACGATAGATAGTATCCTAACCACCGGATTTGTTGTCATAAAAAGTGCATACTCATTGAACTGATCTCTTGCACCAACCCCGGAAACTAACAACTGTAAATTTCCCGCAAGATGCCCAACCAGGAACAAACAAAGAAAAAGGCCTGTGAAAGCCATCCAGTATTTTTTTGCCAGAGATGACTTTAATAGCGCTGATTTTGCCATAAAAATATATGATTATTTGATAAAAAGTGGAGCAAAAATACGCCCCTTTCAAGTGATTCACAAACTTTCACACTTTTTTTGATCTCTATTTAGAATGGGTTTAAAGAACCAAAAAAAGGAATTTCAGGCGGGTCAAGTTTATCTCTTCCCACCAAGCCTTCCCCTAATAATTTTTTAAATTTGTGGCACAACCTAAAAGTTCGAACATGAAATATCATCAAATAGATCGAAATTTATTCATCAAAAACCGCAAAAACTTTATGGCCCGAATGGAGCCAAACAGTCTGGCGGTTTTTAATTCTAATGATGTTTACCCTATTGGAGCAGACAGTACCATGCCTTTTGAGCAGGCCAGGGATCTTTTTTACCTCAGCGGCGTAGACCAGGACAAAAGTATTCTTGTACTTTTCCCAGATGCACCTTCAGAAAAACACCGGGAAATGCTCTTTTTAACTGAAACCAATGAACACATTGCAGTTTGGGAAGGTGAGAAATTAACGAAGGAAAAAGCGCTGGAAGTTTCAGGTGTCAAAAATGTGCATTGGCTCAAGGATTTTGAAAAAGTTTTTTTTGAAGTGATGACGCAGTGCGAAACAGTATATTTCAACACAAATGAACATTATCGCGCAAATGTAGAAACGGAAACCCGGGAAGCTCGCTTTGTAAAATGGTGTAAGGAGAAATATCCGGCACACAAGGTAGCCAAAAGCAATCCCATCCTTCAGCGGTTGAGATCTGTCAAAGATCCCATTGAACTCGACCTGATGCAAACTGCTTGTGATATTACTGAAAAAGCCTTCCGAAGAGTGCTTGGTTTTGTGAAACCCGGCGTTTGGGAATATGAGATCGAAGCCGAATACTGGCATGAAATGATTCGCAACCGTTCCCGCGGATTCGCATACACGCCTATTATCGCCAGCGGAAGCAATGCAAATGTACTGCACTATATCGAGAACAACCAGCAATGCAAGGAAGGGGAATTGATCCTGCTGGATACAGGCGCAGAATACGCGAACTATGCCAGTGACCTTTCGCGAACAATTCCGGTTTCAGGAACTTACAGCAAAAGACAAAAAGAGGTCTATAATGCCGTCAATCGTGTTAAAAATGAAGCGACAAAAATGCTGGTTCCAGGTACGATTTGGGCCGAATATCATGTAGAAGTAGGAAAATTAATGACTTCAGAATTACTTGGCCTTGGCCTGCTCGACAAAGCCGATGTTCAAAATGAAGATCCTGAATGGCCCGCTTATAAAAAATACTTCATGCACGGGACTTCGCACCATATAGGGCTGGACACGCATGATTACGGTTTGTTACACGAACCAATGAAAGCAAACCAGGTGTTTACCGTAGAACCGGGAATCTACCTTCCAGATGAAGGCTTCGGAATTAGACTCGAAGATGACGTGGTGATCCAGTCAAAAGGAGAGCCTTTTAACCTCATGAGAAATATTTCTATTGAGGCCGATGAGATTGAGGAGATCATGAACTCCAAATAACTTCAGAAATTATTTTATTTAAAAGCCACGGAAGCACGACATTGTCTGCACATTCGTGGCTTTTATTTTTAAACTAAAGAGACCAGCAATGACCACAACTTATAAAGGCGCTGAAATTTTCTTTACCAGTCGCGGAAATGGAAACCCACTTATACTTTTACACGGATTTTTGGAATCGAGTAAAATTTGGGGAGATTTTATTCACGAATATCAGACGGGCCGACAAATAATAACGATTGATCTTCCGGGGCACGGGAAATCGGGATGTTTTGGTGAAGTCCACAGCATGGAAGAAATGGCCGACGCAGTTCATACAGTTTTATTAACACTGAATATCCAAAAAGCCGATTTTACAGGGCATTCCATGGGCGGTTATGTTGCCCTTGCTTATCTTGAAAAATATCCTGAAGCAATCAATAAACTCATCCTGCTGAATTCCACTCCGGCTGCCGATTCTGAAGAAAAAAAGCAAAACAGGGAGCGTTCCATCGCGGTTGTAAAGAAAAACAAGCCCGCTTTTGTAAGCATGGCAATTTCCAATCTTTTGAGCCCCGAAAACAGTGAAAAATTCAAAGATGAGCTTAGCATCATGAAGAAAGAGGCAGAAAAATTTCCATTACAGGGAATAACAGCTGCATTAGAAGGTATGAAAATTCGTACAAACAGAATCTCCATCCTTAAGAATTTTTCCGGAGAAAAATATATTATTACCGGCCGCAGGGATCCTATTTTGGACTATTTAGACATCAAAACTATAGCGCAACAAACCGAATGCAGCTTTATACCATACCCCGACGGACATTTAGCTCTTATTGAAAACAAAGCAGACTTCCTTCAAACAATGCATTTCATCGAATAATTTGATCTTTAGGCGATTATTTAAAATTTTTTATTAAGTTTAGCCTTATAATTCAGAAAAAAGTGATAACCGTGAATAACGAAAAAGCCCCCCATTCTTTTTCGGTCACCCGAATTTTTTGCTCAGTTTTCGGACATAAATATCGGGTATCGAATGTAATTACAAATCACATCAACGAATATAAGTGCAGTCACTGCGGCGAAGAACTTACAGACACCGCTAATGGAATTATTGCAAAACTAACTCCCAAGTTTAAGGAAACGAATGCCTTTTTGGCAAAGGTTCACGAGAGAAGAGTCCGCAGGAAAAGAACCTTTTCTGAAGCTTCTTAAGTTGTGCTTCAAACATTTTATTCCACACTAGCTTCGTAATCTTCAAAGTCGAAAGTAACGATTACTTCTTCTTTAGGATATTTAAAAGCCTGCGCGAAATATTCAATGCCTGACTCAAGATCATATATCCTTACCCGGAATTCTTTTACATTTTCACCAGGAACTACATTTACGCCCACTTCTTTATAGGTTTTGACGGCATTATTAAACACCTGAAGCGGCGCCACCTGACCAGTCGCTCTGGAATCTGTAAAAATTTCTCCATAACCGTTTGTTTCAAAAAAACTGACCCAACAAAGCATGGGCTCACTCTCATTCACAGGCGCTGCGATAACCTCCACAAGAAACTCCCTTCTTTCTGAAAGTTCTTCAAACTCATAAAGATTTTCTCCGCTGCAGGACAGCAAGAGAATGGGCAGGAAGAAAAGGACAAGTATTCGAGATTTCATAAGGCACATTTTGGTTCTGCAAGATAGGAGTTAAAATGGATTACAAAAAAATCCCGTATCCTTGTAGAAGAAACTATCCGAAAAATGCCCTTTTTGAAACCTCAGTCAGCTTCCATTTTATTTTTGATTCTTTTTGCACTCCTTCTAAAATCTCCGGCTAAAGCGCAGGCCAATGATTTTGAAGCAGGATTGTTCAACATTGGGATTGGAAGCGTTCTTGGCGGCGTGGGTGCCATAATCAACAAAAATCCGGGAGAAAACTTCGGAAAAGTATTGCTCAAAGGAATGGGACAGGGCGCTTTGGGAGGTTACGTGGTTTTTGAAAGCAAACGACTGGTGCGGGAATTTGCAGAAACCGGAAACTACAACTATGTATGGCCCTCAAAAATTGTAAATTCGGCAGGGACTTCTATTATTGAAAATGCAGCCGCAAACCGTAATTTTTGGGACAGGTGGCACATGAATATCGGCTTTAACCGCTTTGAAATTATTACTTCTGAAAATTTCAGATTCCGGTACCGCATAATGCCTTTAACCTTTGTCTACAGCCTATACCGCTTTTCAGATACAAAATTAGATCCCAAAACCAGCCTAAGAACAGGAACTTTTGTCTTCACCACTCCCGAAATAGAATCCAACGGTATTAGTGTTTCCGGATCAGCCATAATGAATATGATTTTAGTCAGGGATGACCAAAGAGGAAAAATGGCATTACCTCATGAACTTATTCACAATTACCAGTATGAAAGGCTTTCAGGATTCAATTCATTTTTTGACAAGCCGGAAAAGGCGATCGCCGAAGAGCTTGGTTTGTCAAGTTGGTTAAAAACCTATAATAAGATCTTTTACAACGATTACAATGCGGTTCTTCACACCGGATTGTATTGGCTGGCAAATCCCGGTCAAGAAGATCAGTGGAAAAATAACTTTTTTGAACATGAAGCGGACTATTATACCGACACGCTTCCAAGGCAAAATTATTTTAACTGAAAAATCCATTTTTTAGCTATTCCTCCTCGTTTTTCATAGCATTCCAACCTCTCGCGATCAACGGGATCTTTTGAGCAGCCCGTGTAACAAGGTGCATTCCCTCATTTTCCTCAGTCATGTGCCCTATTACAGTGAAATTTGGATTTGCCTTTATCTTATCATAATCTCCCTGGTCTATAGTAAACAGAAGCTCGTAATCCTCACCACCACTAAGGGCGATCGTAGTACTGTCAATATCAAATTCCTCGCATACAGAAATAACTGCAGGATCAAGAGGTATTTTTTCTTCAAAAAGATTCACACCGGTTTTGGAGCTTTTGCAGAGATGAATAATTTCAGAAGAAAGTCCGTCGCTAATGTCGATCATTGAAGTCGGTTTAAGCTCAAGGGCTTTGAATAAATCAGGAATATCTTTTCTCGCTTCCGGCTTTAACTGCCTTTCCACAAGATATGAGTAAGGTTCAAGATCTGGCTGGGAATTTGGGTTCACCTTAAAAACCTGCTTTTCCCGCTCCAAAACCTGAAGACCCATATAGGCAGCTCCAAGATCACCCGTCACCACAAGAAGATCATTGCTTTTAGCACCGCTCCTGTAAACCACATCTTCTTCAGCAGCATGACCAAGAGCAGTGATGCTTATCAACAAACCGGAAGCAGAAGAAGTTGTATCGCCGCCTATAACGTCCACCTTATACAACTCTGCAGCCAATTGAATGCCGGCATAGAGTTCCTCAAGGGCTTCCAGCGGAAAACGGTTGGAAACTGCAATGGAAACCGTAATCTGCTTCGGCGTAGCATTCATTGCATACACATCGGAAAGGTTCACCATTACAGATTTATAACCAAGATGTTTGAGCGGCATATAAGCCAGGTCAAAATGCACCCCTTCCACGAGAAGATCTGTCGTTACGACGGCTTTATCACCTTTAAAATCCACTACAGCGGCGTCATCACCAATTCCTTTAACGGTAGATCCATGCGTGATCTTGAAATTCTTGGTGAGATGGTCTATTAATCCAAATTCTCCTAAATTTGAAAGGCTTGTCTTGTTTTCCCGACTATTCTGAAACATACTTATTCTGTATTTGTAAAATGCAAAATTAAAGGATATAATTTCAAATCAAGGGATATGAGACTTTATTTCCGAAGAGAGTTTCCCGAAAATAAAGTTTCAAAAATGTCAAAAACGGAACTCTTTCATTTTCAGATTCTTTAACCTCTATCCGCCGCTCCCCGACAGGGTTCGGCGAATAGCCAAATGTGATGACAATATTCCTTTTTCCAATGGGTAATGCTATGGTAAAACATTCAGATTAATGTATATTTGCAGATAATTTAGACTTAATCTTTATAAACTATGATAAAGGTCAGTGAAGGTGCAAAAAAGAAAATTGCCGCTTTAATGATGGAAGACGGTTTTGACGCCCACCAGGACTATGTTCGTGTGGGAGTTAAAAGTGGTGGCTGCTCAGGCCTTTCCTATGAATTAAAGTTTGATAAAAACCAGGATGAAGGCGATAAGCTCATCCAGGATAACGATATAAAAATCATCGTGGACAAACGCAGCGTGTTATACCTTGCAGGAACCATTTTGGAATATTCCGGCGGACTTAATGGCAAGGGATTTGTATTCAATAACCCGAACGCCCAGAGAACCTGCGGCTGCGGCGAAAGTTTTTCACTTTAAACTATACAAAGTATGCAGATGAGTTCCTTATGAATTGTCTGCAGAAAAGTAACCCAGAGGATCAGGTTCAGAAATTAAATTCAGTTTTGAAATCTGCAACCTTGAACCTTGAACTTTAAACAACGAATATGGCATATACTGAAGACGATTTAAAAAAAGAGCTCGACCAGCAAGAGGAATATAAGTATGGATTTTATACCGATATAGAATCTGATACTTTGCCCGTGGGCTTGAATGAAGATATTGTTCGTGCAATTTCTAAAAAGAAGAACGAGCCCGAATGGATGACAGACTGGCGTCTCGAGGCATTTAGAGCCTGGGAAGATATGAAAGAACCCAATTGGGCAAACGTACATTACGAAAAACCAAACTTTCAGAACATTTCCTATTATTCGGCTCCCAATAAAAAACCGAAATATGACAGCCTGGATGAAGTAGATCCGGAATTGCTGGATACCTTCAAAAAGCTTGGTATCTCTCTGGATGAGCAGAAAAAACTGGCGGGTGTTGCGGTAGATGTGGTAATGGATTCGGTTTCGGTAACCACTACTTTTAAAAAGACGCTTGCCGAAAAAGGAATAATTTTCTGCTCTATTTCCGAAGCTATTCAGGAGCACCCTGAGCTCGTGAAGAAATACATTGGTACCGTAGTACCCAAAAAAGACAACTTTTACGCAGCTTTAAATTCTGCAGTATTTAGTGACGGTTCGTTTTGTTACATCCCGAAGGGCGTAAGATGCCCAATGGAGCTTTCTACTTATTTCAGGATCAACCAGGCAGGAACAGGGCAGTTTGAACGTACACTTGTAGTTGCAGACGAAGGAAGTTATGTAAGTTATCTTGAAGGCTGTACCGCGCCGTCGCGTGACGAAAATCAATTACACGCAGCTGTCGTGGAATTGATCGCTCTTGACGATGCAGAAATAAAATATTCAACGGTACAAAACTGGTTTCCGGGGAACAAAGAAGGAAAAGGAGGAGTTTACAATTTCGTGACAAAACGAGGCCTTTGCGAAAAGAATGCGAAGATTTCCTGGACACAGGTAGAAACGGGATCGGCCGTTACCTGGAAATACCCGTCCTGCGTTTTAAAAGGTGATAATTCTGTAGGGGAATTTTATTCGATTGCCCTTACCAATAATTTCCAGCAGGCAGATACCGGTACCAAAATGATCCACCTTGGCAAAAACACGAAAAGTACCATTATTTCCAAAGGTATCTCTGCGGGAAAATCCCAGAACAGCTATCGCGGACTGGTACAAATTAACAGCCGTGCAGAAAATGCGCGGAATTTCTCACAGTGCGATTCCTTGTTAATGGGGAACGAATGTGGCGCCCACACCTTTCCTTACATTGAGGCGAAGAATAAATCGGCCAAGATAGAACACGAGGCTACCACCAGTAAAATTGGGGAAGACCAGATATTTTACTGTAATCAACGTGGTATAGATACAGAAAAGGCCATTGCTTTAATTGTAAATGGTTTTAGCAAAGAAGTACTTAATAAGCTCCCTATGGAATTTGCAGTAGAGGCTCAAAAACTGCTCGAAATTTCACTGGAAGGATCTGTAGGATAAGAAATGAAAGAAAGGGTTTTAGCAATATTGATCTGTTTATTCCTGTTCTCCGCATGCGGAGAAGAATCTGGTGATGAGCAGGTGCAAACCTTAGAACCTGAAGCTTTGGAAGACAGTATTCCCACTTTAAACGGCCGGTTTATATTTCTATCAGACCAGGCGATCTTAAAGGGAGAAGATTTTATCTATGGCGTCACTATTGATTCGGTTGCACGTGATCTTGCAGAAAAAGTAAAGCCATACAAAAAGGAGAATTTCGATATGGTTCCTGTTAGCCTAAAAGCCAAGATTATCCCTGGCGGAAACAGAGATAGCTGGGACAATGTGATTGAAATAAGGGAAGTACTTAAAATAGCAGATGAGAAAATGGCTTCACAGGAAGCTCTTGAAGAATAAAACAATAGAAAAAACCTGGATACCAGGACATATTCAATAGAAATTATGCTTAAAATAAACAATTTACACGCGAAAGTAGAAGACCTTAAGATATTAAAAGGTATTAATCTTGAGATCAATCCCGGTGAAGTACATGCCATCATGGGACCAAATGGATCTGGAAAGAGTACCCTGTCTTCGGTGATTGCAGGAAAGGAAGAATATGAAGTAACTCGCGGAGATATAAGTTTTGAAGGAGAGGATCTAATAGAACTGGATGCTGAAGAAAGAGCACATAAAGGAGTTTTTCTGTCGTTCCAATACCCTGTTGAGATTCCAGGAGTTTCTGTGACCAATTTCATGAGGGCTGTAATTAATGCCAACAGGAAAGCAAGAGGTTTGGAAGATATGCCTGCCAATGAAATGCTGAAGAAAATACGTGAGAAAAGCGAACTACTTGAAATAGACAGGAAATTCTTATCACGTAGTTTGAATGAAGGCTTTTCCGGCGGTGAAAAGAAGAGAAATGAGATCTTCCAAATGGCAATGCTGGAACCAAAGCTTGCGATCCTTGACGAAACAGATTCAGGTCTGGACATTGACGCCCTTAAAATCGTGGCCAATGGAGTGAACAAACTTAAAAGTCCAGATAATGCGACATTAGTAATCACTCACTATCAAAGATTGCTGGATTATATAATTCCAGATTTTGTTCACGTAATGGTGGATGGAAAGATCGTAAAATCAGGCACCAAGGAACTGGCAAAAGAGCTGGAAGCCAAAGGCTACGACTGGATAAAAGAAGAAGTTGGAGCATAAAAACCAATTTTTGCCCCGGCACTTTCTACTTCTGAAATAAAGAATTTCCGTTTACGGAAAAGACAATTAGACATTACTATGGAATTAAAAGATAAATTATTATCCTCTTTTCTGGCTTTTGAAGAACAGGTGAACATGCATTCTGAAGTGCACGATATAAGAAGTCGTGCCATTAAGGATTTTGATGCCCAGGGTTTCCCCACCAAAAAGGACGAGGCTTGGAAATACACCTCTTTAAACAAGGTTTTAAAGCACGATTACACGCTTTTCCCAAAGAAAGAAGATACTATAGATTACCGTGACGTTGAGAAATACTTTCTGGATGATATTGATACATACAAAATAGTATTTGTTGACGGAATTTATTCTTCTCACCTCTCCGCCACAACACACGAAAAGATCGATGCCTGTCTCATGTCTTCGGCCATGAACAACCCAAAATACAAGGCAGTCATTGATAACTATTTCAATAAAGTTGCCCCAAAAGAAAGCCTTACTTCATTGAACACGGCTTTTTCACGGGAGGGTGCATATATCAACATTCCGAAGAACACCATGGCGGACAAGCCGATACAGGTTATCAACTTCGCCACCGGAAATGAGTCTGCGCTGCTGGTACAACCACGCAACCTTATTGTAGTGGGAGAAAATTCTCATGTTCAAATCATTGAAAGTCACCAAAGCCTTACCGATCATCCGGTTCTTACCAATTCTGTGACAGAAATATTTGCAGATAAGCGTGCTATTGTAGATTACTACAAGATACAGAACGATCGCACCACAGCATCATTGATTGACAATACTTATATAGAACAGCAACGGGAAAGTATATGCTCTGTTCACACATTCTCGTTTGGAGGAAGTCTTACAAGAAACAACCTTAACTACTATCAAAAAGGGGAACGCATAGATTCCACCTTAAAAGGAGTGACGGTGATCGAAGGAAAACAGCATGTAGATCACAACACGCTGGTACATCACCAGGAGCCAAACTGCGAGAGTCATCAGGATTATAAAGGTGTTTTTGATGAAAATGCGACAGGAGTTTTTAACGGAAAGATCCTGGTTGATAAAAAAGCACAAAAGACAAATGCTTTTCAGTCAAATAACAACATTTTACTTGACGATAAAGCAACCATCAATTCAAAGCCCCAACTGGAAATTTTTGCAGATGATGTAAAGTGCAGTCACGGTTGTACCATTGGACAGCTTGACGAAGACGCTTTGTTTTACCTGCGCTCCCGCGGAATTCCTGCAAAAGAAGCCCGCGCATTACTCATGTATGCTTTTGCAAACAATGTACTCGCTAGTGTGAAAATTCCGGAGCTTAAGAGAAAGATCAACAAGATCATCGCCCATAAACTGGGAGTGAGTGTAGGATTCGATCTTTAGAAACTTCAAAAAATACCTGAAATGAAAATTGCTGCTGAAAAAGACATTTTTGACGTCCAAGCTGTAAGGAAGGATTTTCCCATCCTCTCGAGAGAAGTAAACGGGCATCCGCTGGTTTACTTTGACAACGCGGCTACCTCTCAAACTCCGCAGCAGGTAATAGATGCCATTTCAGATTACTATTCGCGCTACAATGCGAACATCCACCGCGGGGTTCATACCCTTTCACAGGAAGCTACAGATGCTTACGAAGAAGCACGTGAAAAAGTAAGAGCACATTTCAATGCTGCAAAGGCGCATGAAATCATTCTCACCTCGGGAACAACCCATGCCATCAATCTGGTGGCCCATGGCTTCACCGCGTTACTTTCTGAAGGTGATGAGATCATTGTTTCTGCATTAGAGCACCATTCCAACATTGTTCCCTGGCAAATGCTTTGTGAACGTACCGGTGCTAAGATGAAGGTGATTCCCATGGACGAAAACGGGGTCTTAAAAATGGATGTTTTTGAAGAAATTATTACTGAAAAGACAAAACTTGTTTTCCTTAATCACGTTTCAAACGCCCTCGGAACTGTAAATCCGGTGAAAGAGATTATAGAAAGAGCACATGCGGTTGATGCTGCAGTTCTTCTGGACGGTGCACAGGCGGCACCTCACATAAAGGCAGATGTACAGGCACTGGATGTGGATTTCTACGTGGTTTCCGCTCATAAGATGTGTGGCCCAACAGGTGTTGGTGTTCTCTACGGAAAGGAAGAATGGCTAAAAAAGCTGCCGCCGTACCAGGGAGGTGGTGAAATGATCGCCACCGTTACTTTTGAAAAAACCACTTATGCAGATCTTCCGCACAAGTTTGAGGCAGGGACTCCAAATATTTGCGGCGGAATTGCTTTTGGAGCGGCTCTCGATTACATGAATAGAATTGGCTTTGAGCAAATCGCAGCCTATGAACACGAACTGCTGGAATATGCCACAGAGAAGCTTCTTCAAATTGAAGGGCTCAAGATTTACGGACTTTCCAAAGAAAAAACAGCGGTGATTTCCTTTAACATTGGCGATCTACATCCTTACGACGTTGGAACCATAATTGACAAACTGGGCATTGCAGTACGAACAGGGCACCATTGTGCGCAACCGGTTATGGATTTCTTCGGAATTCCGGGGACGGTGCGGGCTTCCTTTGCATTCTACAATACAAAGGAGGAAATTGATATTTTCGTAGAGGCTGTAAAAAGGGCAAAAAACATGTTATCTTAAAACTCTATGAGAGCATCACTGCTGGTATTCATATTGGTTTTACTTGCTTCCTGCGGAAATATAGGAGACACTGTTTCAGATGAGCAACTGGATGGCAGGTATTTATTGACCGGTGTAGCGGGAAAAAGTGTAAATTCAGAAGAAATTGTATTGGAGTTTAATCCCATAGGAAATATTGTTAGAGGTAACACGGGCTGTAATGATTTTTCAACCAATTATCATCAGGATGGAAGGACGCTGGAATTTACAATGCCTATCACCACCAGGAAGTATTGCGAAGGAAAAATGAAAACAGAAGGAGAAATCCTGTCCTCCTTCGAAGAAGCAGTGAAGTTTATTAGAACAGGAAATGATTATATCTTCCTTTCCAGCGAAGACGAACAACTAATTACTTTAACAAAAAAGAATTAAGGTGAGCGATATAAAAGAAATACAGGAAGAAATTGTTGACGAATTCTCCCTTTTTGACGATTGGATGCAGCGATATGAGCATATGATTGAACTGGGAAAATCCCTTCCTTTAATCGAAGAAAAATATAAAACTGAAGATAATCTTATAAAAGGTTGCCAAAGCAAAGTCTGGGTGCATGCGGAAATGAAAGACGAGAAATTGATCTTTACTGCAGATAGTGATGCGATAATTACAAAAGGTATTATTGCAGTCCTTATAAGAGCTTTTTCAAATCAACACCCTAAAGATATCATTGATGCAGATACGCAATTCATTGATGAGATCGGGCTGAAGGAACATCTCTCCCCTACCCGTGCAAATGGGCTGGTGAGCATGATTAAACAGTTGAAAATGTATGCTGTGGCATACCAAACACAATTGAACTAAAATGGAACACGCAGAAAATTCAGAAGAATTGGGTGAAAAGATCGTAAGGGTTTTAAAAACCATTTACGACCCCGAAATTCCTGTAGATATATACGAACTGGGCCTCATCTATGACGTTATGGTCAACGAAGACGAGGAGGTAAAAATCCTTATGACCCTTACGACGCCAAACTGCCCGGTGGCAGAATCCCTGCCGCAGGAAGTTGAAGAAAGAGTAAAGTCACTTGACGAAGTGAAGGATTGTGAAGTGGAGATCACTTTTGATCCACCATGGACGCAGGAACTTATGAGTGAAGAAGCCAAACTTGAATTGGGAATGCTATAGTTTTATTCATTTCAGGAAAATTTATAAACGATTATGTCGGCAGAAATAGTAAACAGGGTCGCCAACAGTAAACTGGTTACTTTTGATCTTGAGGATCTTTATCCGCAGGGAGAGCGGGTTCTATTTGACATAAGTGACTGGCTGCTTGAAGGATTTGTTTTACGTGAAAAACCTTTTAGAGAAGCGGCCAAAGCTCACGATTGGAGCGTTTATCAGGGGAAATTTGTCGCCCTGCACTGCTCGACCGATGCCATTGTTCCCGGCTGGGCTTACATGTTGATCACGACCTACCTTACTCCTTACGCAAAAAAAGTAGTGACAGGAGACCTTGAACTTCTCAACAGTATCTTATATTCTGAAGTTATTCAGGAGCTGGATGTTTCTCAATACGCCGACAAACCGGTTATTGTAAAGGGTTGTTCAAATAAGCCGGTCCCACAGAATGCTTATATTCAGATCATCGAAAAACTACAACCCGTAGTTAAAAGTTTAATGTATGGAGAGGCCTGTTCTTCGGTCCCATTGTTCAAAAAATAGATTTTCATGAAGAAATTTCTCTTCTCAGCTTTCATTTTTATAAGTTTTATTTCGGGACACGCACAGGAAACAGAACAGGAACAGGAAACAGAAGAACAGGAAGGCTGGACTACCGAAGGAAAACTTCAGATTTTATTTAACCAGTCTGCTTTTAACAAAGAATGGACCGGCGGCGGAACTTCAAGCATCGCCGGAAACCTTACCCTTGATTACGATTTCAATTATACGCGCGGAGACATTACCTGGGCGACAAAACTTCTCGCCAATTACGGACTTACCCGAACGGAAGCCAGTGAATTTTTCAGGAAAACCAGCGACCGTCTTGAAATCAATTCCACTGTTGGTAAGCAACTCGAAGAATCTAACTGGTTTTACTCCTTTTTTGCTAATTTCCGAACTCAACTGGATAAAGGTTACCAGTATCAAAAAAATCCTGATACTGGTGAAGAAAACAGGACAGAGTTCACCAGCTTTTTATCGCCGGCTTACCTACAGTTTGGACCCGGTATCATGTGGAAGAAAAGTGAAGATTTATTCGTCAATATTGCTCCGTCAACAGCGCGTTTCATCTTTGTAGATCCGCGATTTACGAGCAGTGAAAATTACCCTGAAGGAAGCTATTTTGGAATAGCAAAAGGCGAAAGCAGCAGGTTTGAACTGGGTGCATCCCTCACGGGATATTCCAAATTTGAAGTTTTTGAGAATGTTTCCATGGAAAATTCGCTGAGCCTCTACTCCAACTACCTCGACAAGCCCGGAAACATTGATATTGACTACCTTCTTAATTTAGAGATGGGAATCAACGACTTTTTATCCTCAACTATTATCTTTCAGGCAATTTATGACGACAATGCCATTGGTGCATTCCAGATAAGGGAAGTTTTTGGCCTTGGTTTCAATATCACTTTTTAAATTTTTCAGCGTAAAGATTTCTCTTCTGAATATATACTAAAAAATGTCATTTTTGGATCACCTTTCCCTCTAAGATTCCGAAGAAGTGCTTTTCTTCTGAAGCTTTTTTGTAAAGATCATTTCCGTAACTTTGTATGAAACGCAATAGATATTTATGCTAGAGAAGAACAATTTAGAATACGAGAAGGTTGTTTTAATTGGTATTGTTTCAAGAGAACAGGATGAAGAAAAGCTGAAGGAATATCTCGATGAACTGGAATTTCTTACCTACACCGCAGGTGGTGAAGTAAAAAAGAGGTTTTCACAAAAGATGGATATGCCAAACCCAAAGACCTTCATTGGTTCGGGAAAAATGGAGGAGGTACGGCATTATGTTGACGAAAATGAAATAGGAACCGCCGTTTTTGATGATGAACTTTCCCCTGCACAGCAAAAGAATATAGAAAGGATTCTCAAATGCAAGGTCCTTGACCGAACGAACCTCATTTTAGACATTTTTGCCCAGCGTGCGCAAACAAGTTATGCACGCACGCAGGTAGAACTGGCGCAGTACCAATATTTGCTTCCGCGGCTTGCCGGTATGTGGACGCACCTGGAAAGACAACGTGGAGGTATTGGGATGAGAGGTCCCGGGGAAACGGAAATAGAAACCGACCGTCGTATTGTACGTGACAAAATTGCCCTTTTAAAGAAAAAACTGGAAACCATTGATAAGCAAATGGAAGTACAGCGCGGCAACCGCGGACAGTTAGTACGAGTTGCCCTGGTGGGATATACCAACGTGGGGAAATCCACTCTTATGAATGTGATAAGCAAGAGTAAAGTCTTTGCTGAAAACAAGCTTTTTGCCACGCTGGATACCACAGTTCGTAAAGTGGTGATACGCAATCTTCCTTTCCTGCTTACCGATACGGTAGGATTTATTAGAAAATTGCCTACGCAGCTGGTAGAATCGTTTAAATCAACCCTGGATGAAGTAAGGGAAGCAGATCTACTCTTGCACGTGGTTGATATTTCACATCCTAACTTTGAAGAACATATAGCCTCTGTAAATCAAACTTTATCAGAAATAAAAGGTGGGGATAAACCTACTATTATGGTTTTTAACAAGATAGACAGGTATGTTGCGGAGCAAATTGAGGAAGATGACCTCATGACCGAAAGGACCGAAGCTCATTACACGCTCGATGACTGGAAAAACACCTGGATGAACCGGCTTGGGGATAATGTGCTTTTTATTTCGGCATTGAACAAGGAAAACATGGAAGAATTCAGGAAGAAAGTATATGAAGCTGTTCGTGAGATCCACATTACCCGCTTTCCATATAACAATTTCCTTTATCCGGAATATGATAAGTACGGAGAAGAGGAGTAAAATATTTCAGCAAAAGAACATTTTAGAGGCCTTATAGTTTAAAACCTGTGAGGCCTTCTTATTTCCAAAAATTCGCTATTTTTAATTTTCTAAAACCAGTGACTATGAAAAACTTAATCATTCTTCCCATACTGCTTTTCTGCGGAATTTTAGCGGCGCAGGATATTGAAGGCTCCTGGAAATTAGTTGAAATGGACGGACAGGAGGTTACCGACACAGAAACCGTGAAAATTTACCAGGACGGTTATTTTGCCTACGGAACGAAAGAAACTGGAACAAATACCTTTGTTAGAGCGGCAGGAGGAGAATATTCCATGAACGAATCAACTTATACAGAAACTCAGGACTTTAACACTGCAGACACTGAAAAAGTTGGTTCAACAGAAGAATTTGAAGCTGCCATCCAGGGAGATGAGCTAAAAATATGGAACGATGATATTTCTGAAGTGTGGCAAAAGATCTCTGATGAAGAAAATGACCTTTCCGGTAACTGGGTCATCACCGGGAGAAAGCGCGATGGAGAAATGCGTAACAGCACTCCTGGCGCTCGAAGAACCATCAAGATCCTTGGTGGCGATAGATTTCAATGGGTGGCATTTAACAGCGACACCAAAGAATTTCACGGGACAGGCGGCGGAACATATTCCGCGGAAAATGGAAAATACACCGAGAATATAGAGTTCTTTTCAAGAGATGCCAGTCGCGTGGGCGCCAATCTTGAATTTGATTATGATGTACAGGATGGACAATGGCACCACAGCGGCCATAGTTCCAAAGGGGATCCCATGTACGAGATCTGGTCGCCTTATCAAGAGGCTTATAAGAAAGGAAATTAATATTTTATTACACTATTGTCCAATATTAGAATTCAAGACCGCTACGCTGAAAGAAACAAGAGACAAGACTTGATTCTAACTGACTACAAGGCATCAGTTTTCAGTATATACATTTTAAAGATTGATTTCTTTAATATATAAAAACAAGATCCTGTATTTCAAACCCTATAAATTAAATAATATAAGATTTTCAGTGATTTTTTTAATTTACACCGGACACTAATAATTTTATTATAGAATTATTGCGACCTGCTCGGTCTGTCTTTGAACAACTGATTTTACATTGAAAAGATGTTAATGCCGATTGGTATTCACAAAAATTAAAAGCTGTAAATTCTGCTTGAAATTTAATCACAAAGAAGCAACCGCTTTTTCTGCACACTTTTCCCCGTCAATAGCGGCAGAAACAATTCCGCCGGCATAGCCCGCGCCTTCTCCGCAAGGATATAAGCCTTTGATCTGGACATGTTCCAGTGTCTCCCTGTCCCTCGGAATCCGCACCGGCGAAGAAGTCCTCGATTCAGTGGCATGCACAACCGCATCATTTGTGAAATATCCTCTCATGCTCTTTCCAAACTCCTGAAAACCTTTTTGAAGGGTACGATAAATAAAATCGGGAAGAACACTTCCCAATTCTACTGAGGCGATTCCGGGTTTATACGAAGTCTGCGGAAGATCTGCAGAAAGTTTCCCGTTGCTGAAATCGACCAGTCGCTGGGCCGGAGCAGTCTGGGTTTTACCACCTTCTGTCCAGGCTTTTTGTTCTACCTGCTGCTGAAAGCGTAATGCTGCGAGAGGAGAGTTTCCGAAGGCTTTGTAATCTTCGGGACGCACCTCAACAACGATTCCGGAGTTTGCCGTCGCCTGATCGCGCCTGCTGGGGGACCAGCCATTGGTAACGATCTCACCGGGAGATGTCGCACAGGGGGCAATGATCCCGCCGGGACACATGCAAAAGGAATAAACTCCCCTGCCCTCCACCTGTTTCACAAGACTGTAAGCCGAAGGTGGTAAAAATTCCCCTCTGTCTTCCCTGTTGTACTGGATCTTATCTATAAGCGCCTGCGGATGCTCAACCCGCACTCCGAGCGCAAAAGATTTGGCTTCAATGAAAATCTTCTTTTCATGCAGCAATCCAAAAATATCCCTCGCCGAATGACCGGTGGCTAAAATGAGTTTTTTGGCCGGAATTTTGGTACCATCCCTTAAAGTCACTCCTGAAATCTCCCTGCTCTTTATTTCAATGTCCACCACTCTGGATTCGAATAGCACCTGCCCTCCATGATCAAGAATGGTTTTGGTCATATCCTGAATAATGGCCGGCAATTTATTTATGCCGATATGTGGATGCGCCTCCACCAGAATTTCCTTTGTTGCTCCAAAGGCTACAAACAATTCGAGAATGCGCTTTACGTCACCCCGTTTTTTGCTTCGGGTATACAGTTTCCCGTCGGAATAAGTTCCTGCGCCACCTTCCCCAAAACAGTAATTTGAATCTTCATTTACAGTATGCTCGATATTCAGCTTTTTCAGGTCCCTCCTTCGTGCCCGCACATCCTTTCCCCGCTCAAGAACAACAGGTTTCTTGCCAAGCTCTATGCATTTTAAGGCGGCAAACAATCCGGCAGGGCCCGCGCCAATAATTACAACCTCTTCAGCATTTGAGACATCCTTATAATCAGGAAGGGAAGGTTCGTTTTCCTCATAATCCTCCCGCACATATACCAGAAGCCTTAAATTTACCTTTATGGCCTTTTGCCTGGCATCTATGCTCCTCTTCAGAATTTCTATATGCGATATTTCTTCCGCGGAAATTTTGGAGTGCTGAGAAACAAAATGTTTTAAAGCCAGCGGATTTCCGGCGGTTTCAGGGTTTACCTGTAAATTATATTCGTACTGCATAAGGTGTCAAAAATGCTGCAAATATAACTGATTCTTAACACCTCATTCGACATTAAGTGCTTTTTAGTTCCTGATCTTCAGTTAATCTGAAGTTATAAAGATATCATCCAGCTCGTAAATACCATTGTAATAGTCCCGATCACTACCGGTATATTTAAAAGCAACGTAACCAGTACCTTCAGCACACGAAAGGGATACCTTTCCTGAAGATAGCCAGTCCCCGAAGAAATCTGTTCGTTGTGCCACATAGGCCGATGAAAGAGTTCGCCAGGTGGCACTGTAGAAATTTTCTACGGTTCCATCCCAGTCATTTGAAAAAAGCACTTCCAGAATGCTGTTGTTGGCGAAGCTCGTAGAAGTTTTAAACTCCAGCACCTCTCCCTCCTGTGCGTTAAAGTCAATTGCAGGAGTTATGAGCCAGCTTTCGGTCAAATAATCTCCAGATCCTGTGGTTTGCACCCGCGCACTTCTTCCCAAAGATGCGTTCGTACCTGTTGCGGTAAATCCTTCCCAGGCTTCAGAGCCTTCTGTTACCAGGTTTGTCCAGCCGTTGCCCTTTACGGGAGTATTGTTCTTCTGCCCTTGAAATTCCTCCTTGAAAAGCACATTTTTGCCGGCCTCTGCAGCTCTTCCGCAGTCAAAAGTTTCGGGATCGCAACGGCCTTCCCCATCAAAATGAACATCTGACGGATGATTTAAATAGATCGTGAAGAAATCATCATAAAAGTCACGTGTCAAAATCCCCTGCAGACTGCCGGAATTGTCCGGCAGTTTCAAAGATTTAAAACTGGCGTATGTGCTTGTGCTAAGGACGAAGGGAAAATCGCCTGTACAGCTTTCCACCTTACGCTCACCGTCAAACTCATCGTTCCCTTCACTCGCGTAGGTAACAGGATTCTCATCACCTACCAGCATTTTTGAAAACTGAATATCTTCTATTTTCACATACAGGTTTTCCATACGATCATTAAAGTCCACCGCCTTTACCGTCTTTGGCACAATTTCCACAACTTCAGAAGTTCTCACAATATGCTGTGACAATTGGGATAAAGGGATGGCATCTATTTGCCGGCCATTTAAAACACCAAGGCTTACCACGCCATTTTTTTCACCAATGCTCAGCCCTTTTAATTTCAAATATAACTTCCGACCAAAATCATAGGTTTCATGGTAAGATGAAAGGTTTATCTGGACCGCCAGCCCAGCCGTTGGATTTTCAGGTTTGTCCTGGACAATGAGTTCTTTATAAAAATTGCCAGCTTTGTCACTGGAAACCACATACACCTGCACGATCTCTTCCTGTTCGAAAGTGACGATTTCGCCGCCACTTTGAAAATATGCACCCAAAACGGCATCGAGATCTGAATTGGTCTCTATGCTCACCTCTTTGATAACGGCTGAAGGTGGCACTTCAAATTCATCATCGGGCACACAGGATGAGATAGTAAAACAAAGCAACAGTAGGCTTCCTGAATACATTCTGAAATAGTTTTTCATAACTGAAATAAATTAAAATCTTACGTAGAGATGAGAATAATAGGTGGTTCCATAGCCGTACCAGTATTTAGGCCCAAAAATAGGCTGATCCCTCTCCCAATCAGCTTTCATGGTTGTATAGCTGGCATTTCTTGACTGTTCATAACCGCCGGTTTTGTAACTCGTGTTCAACAGGTTGTTGACACTGGCAAAAATTCCGACGTAGTATTTGCTCACTCGCCAGGTCTTTCCGCCGGTCATATTCAGCAGGAAGTATGGATCAAATTGCTCCTGTTTCAAGAGCTCCCTTGCCGTACTTTCGTCATAATTCAAAAGCGGAAGACCATCTGCGTCGGTAGTAAAATTATAAGTGCGGGTGAGCGGTGCCACGTCAAGATACGCATGTGAAAAATGATTTGCACTTGCTGAAACGAACCAGAATTCCGGATCGCGAT
>JACLAD010003846.1_pt1 | contig 144768 bp, 129 predicted proteins | sample 8027901 | NCBI WGS metagenome assembly JACLAD01 (sample SAMN15725071, study PRJNA655200) | protist metagenome | isolation source: fluorescence activated cell sorting (FACS) single amplified genomes of... | place: Spain: Blaines Bay Microbial Observatory, Mediterranean Sea | collected 2016-07-05 | reverse complement strand
GTGAATGCCGACCAGTTTCTGGCCTGTCTTTGAAGCGAACTTTGGAAGATTCCATCAGAAATGCTTGTAGGTCTTGGTGGGATTTGGAAGCCAACCACGAAAAGTTTGGCCAGTATGCTGAAGATGGAATGGCGGAGATGTTTGATGAGTTCGATCAGAAATACTATTCAAAAAAATATCAAAAAGCTCTGCTCATGAAGGAACAAAAATCTATGGAGATAAATACCAAGTGATCATCCATTCGGGTAATAGGCTTTCATAGCTTTCAATTCGGAGTCACCTAAAGAAAGTAGTGGGCTTACTTTTGTATTTCAGAGGTTCATCAATGAGAAGAAAGTTATTTAAGGATGAGCCTCCTAGAATTCAAAATTGTGAATTATGAAGTTGATCAAGCCTGAGTATTTAAAACCCTCGAAAATAATGCGATTAGCTGGCTTTACAACCTACATTTCCAGCATTTCCAAATCATCTTCGTCAATGAGTTGATATCTCCTGAGCATCGCATCACTTTTGTGGCCAACCTGCTTCATCACTATGTACGGTCTTGTCCCCTTTCGAATAGCCTTGGTGATAAAATCATGTCGAAGATCGTGGAAGCAGGCATCCGTGATTCCTGCTGTTGCCAAAGCATTTTTCCATGTGTCATGATAGTGAGTTGTCCAATAGGGCAGAGGCTTTCCAAGTGCTGAGAGAAAAACTTTTCTTGTGTGGTTCACTCTGGGGATTTCACTTAGCATCTTCACCACATGAGGTAGAAGTCTTACGATGCGAGATGTCCTCGTCTTCGTATCTTTTGCTTTAAGCCGAACAAAGCCTCTTTCCAAATCAACAGAGTCCCAAGTTAACTGAATAATTTCATTTTGAAGCATGCCGGTGCCTTGAGCCATGATAATGATTCTCTGCAGCCATAGAGGGGTGGCTTCCAGCAATCTTTGAAACTCCTCTTCTGAAAAAATTCTTTCTCTGATGTGATTCACCTCAATCTCTGGCTAGCTTGTACCTCTGAATGGTACTGCTCGGAGTTCACCAAACTCTACTGCCTTCTTGATAATACTTTTCAGCAGACTCAATTCCTCCTTCACAGTCTTGGGCGCAATTTCCTCACCCTTTTTCATTGGAGAATCTTCCAGAGTTCTTTGTGCCACAAAAAGCTCCAGTTGACGTACTGTCAATTCTTGTACTCTCCCCGAAGCATTGAGGAGTCGCCTAAGGGATTTGATTCTTGCCTCAATCCTGTGAAAAGCTCGCTTCTTTTTGGTTTCGAGCCGGCTTAGGTACCAATCGAATATTTCACTCAAAGTCACTGAACTTTGAACTTTTGGAGTTTGATCGTCTCTCTGGTTCTTCATTTCTTGGAGCCTATACTCCGCATCTAACTTATTTGGACCGACCCGCTCTCGAATTTTCTTTCCATCTGGAGACCTATATTCGATCAGATATTCTTTTGCCGGGAGTCGTCTAAGATTTCTGACATCACAAGGGTTACCCTTTTTTGATCCAGACCGAATGAGTCCCCTACAAACTTGAGCCGACCCTGCGTTCCAGTGTCCACATTTTGGACACTCGATGATGATTCCCATGAACCCTCTTTAAAATCCTTTGTGGTAAAAAATATTTAGCAGGGGTTAGCTCAACAAGTTTTTTTAGGAGGATAAATCAAAAAACTATAGCTTGCTGGGTAGTTTGCTGGGCAAAATTACTCCCTTCACCTTGTAATTATCAGTAAGATGGGAGTTTTTGGTTGCTGGGCAGTTTCGTCAAAATTGTTGGGCACTTTGCTGGGCAACAATCAGAATTTTAGTAAGAATTTTGGGTAAATTTGGAGAAAATGAGCCTAAAGTATTTTTCTGTTAATCCCACAAAAATACTGAAAAAAAGTGGAATTGTATTAGGTTTTTTTGGTAGCAGAGGAGAGACTTGAACTCCCGACTTACTCAGTTTTTACCAAACTATACCGTCTATCAGTGGGCGTGTAGGTGGGCGACGTTCCAAAAATTGGCAATGATTCCTTATTTCAGTGAAGAAGATTTCACAAAAGTAGGACGCGATGTGAGAAATATCGATGCGCACAAGACGTTTGTTTCATGAGCTCGATTGAGCCTCAGTTATGTTTAAGCCTAGTTTGAGCAGTCTATCAGCTAGACTCAAATATCATCTCCCTCAACTACAAGTGCTGAATCATCCGTTTGCCGTATACTATCAAGAATCTGCTTGAATTCTTTGGATTTTAGATGAGGAAAGATTGATTTATACAAGCGTCCCATTGCATCTGCTAACTGTTCGTGAATTGAGAACCAATTCTGGGATTCTTCTCGATAACCCCCATCAATCATATATTTGATTCTGCAGGCTCGTTTGCCCTCTAGAACTTCCCACTCCAAATTTAAATTGCAGTTCTGCTCAATCAATTCCTTCTTTTGATGGATGAAATTGAAGATAGCTGTATTTTCTGCTCCGCGCTCCTTTCCTCTGTCAATGTAGACTTCAATGCCAGATCGAGATTGCAAGACGAGATAATTGAAGCCAATCCCTCGTATTCCTGAGCTTCCTCCTAACCACGAATATTTGCTAGGAGTAATATTCTTGTGATGAACAGCTTTGGGCTGTTGTAGAAGTTCAGTCCACCATTCAAGTCTCAGTGTTTGTCGCTCATTTTTAGCCTGCTTGCTGAGGCCTACAGACTTTCCCCCTTCTGATGGACCTACAATCATAGTAAATAGTGGGGCTGGCTTCGAATCACCAATCCGCACAGCTTCAATCTTGATTAGATAGAAGTTAGCGCTGGTGGATTCATTGAGCCAATTAATTGCGGCAACATGCTCTGGACGTGGTTGAGCAACAATCCAAATCGCATCATTCGCCTGCATTGCGGTTAGATAAGTAATCAATTTGCCCAAATGATCATGATCACTTTTCTCAAGCTGATTTTCGATAACAACTGTCCCACCGGTTTCTTCATCCTCAGCAACCAAATCAACACTGAATGTACTCTCGGTCTTTTTCTCTCTTTCAACGTTGACTAGGTTCAGGTCAATTGTCTCACTCAAAATATGAATGTTAGCTTCAAGCCATTGAGTGAAATCGTAAGCTTCATTTTTCCAAACATCTCGAAGAGGAACACGATGAAGTCTGTCAATCTCCATAACCTCTCATCTTCATTTTATTGAGCAGAAAGATAGGCGAAGGTTTACTGGTAATTGAGCCAAAATGCAATAATACGTATCTAACGAAAATTTGCCATCTTGTTGGATCTGATTTACCAATTAGGACAACGAGCTAGATATATTGTCGAGCATTATTGATTACTTATTCAGCGTAATTCTTTTATATTCTGAAAAATGAGACTATGCGCATGTGGATGTGGTGAAGAAGTACGTTCTCCAAATGCTAGATTTCTTCAGGGTCATCACGCTAAAACAAAAACAAAAAATCCTCCGAAAAGGGATTGGACAGGAGATTCTTGTAAGTACTGTGGGATAACACTGACAGATGAGACCCACAGCAACCGGTCAAGATTAAGTGGTTCAGTTGATCCAAATAAGCATGCGTGGAGAATTTGTAAAGACTGTCTGTCTTCACAAAAGAAATCAACAAGAGATCATAAACGGGCTAGAGAATACAGCCGTCGGTGGAAGTATTCTAATTGGAGAAAAACTTTGCTCAGAGGTGCTAGGAGAAGAGCGAGGGATTCAGGAGTCATTTTTGATCTAGAAGAAAATGATTTGAATGAGATGTTAAGAGAACAAAATAACAAGTGTTATTGGTACGGTGTTGAACTGAGTTGGAATGACATTAAGAAATTTCCCTCTAACTATTCACTTGATCGGCTTGATCCAAAGGGAAATTATACCGCTCAAAACTGTGTACTCTGTTGCTACGCAGCAAATATAGGAAGAGGGGATTACCCACAGGATCAATGGATAAAAATTGTTAAAACAATCAAAGATAATCTAATAAATGAAAAAATTGGATAATGTGTTCCTAGAAGCAAAAAGAAATTATGAATATGTTGGGATTAAAAACGGTAGTCATGTTTTTCTAGTTCCGTGCAAATTATGTCAGAAACCTAAGAAGGTAAGACTTTCGTGGATCAGAACGAATAAAGTTCCTGTCTGCAAAAATTGTAGTGTAGAACTCAGAAGAGTGAAGGCTTTAGAAGAAAAAACAGATTTTTTTGGTACCCCAATCGTCTACTGCCGTACTTGTGGTGCTTATCTTAATGAAGATAACATTCATAAAAACACCTATGTATTGAGCAAAAGTGGACTAGGAAAATGTAAAATCTGCTGGTCTGAAAAAAGAAAGCAGTATAGAAAAAAGGAAAGAGATTCAGCTACCACAAGAAAATACAGAGAGAAGAATTATTCAAAAACTCTGTTAATTTCTGCTGAACATTGGGCAAAACATAGAAATCAAGAAGTTGAAATTGACGAGAAATGGATTGAAGAAAGATTTCATCTACAAGATAATAAATGTTATTGGTTTAACACTCCTTTTGAAATGAAGTTCAGTGAAAGACATCCCCTTAAACCTTCACTCGACAGACTAGATCGTTCAAAAGGGTACACCAAAGAAAATACAGTTATTGCTTGTTATGCTGCTAATTTTGGAAGGAATGAAACAGATGTAATAGTGTGGCAGGATTTTATTCAATCAATTAGGTTTCAGAATTCATCAAATCAACTTGATCAATCGTAGACAATAGAAAGTATTCGCAATTGAATGATTCTAAATCATATATATTGAGAGGAAAAATAATATATTCATATACTCACTTATTATTAGACAATCCTGCTCTTGCCTTCAGATAGAAGATCATTGCAGGTACACAGCCCTGTAGAGCAGCCTCAAATAGAGCACTTCTCTTCCTGTATCCCTCTTGCCTTACCTTTTTCTATAGTAGCATTGAATGCAGCATCATCTCTCTTTCGACGAAGGAGCGTTGCATTGGATTTTTGCGCGATCATTGGAGCTTATCTTTAGAAGAAACTTCATACAGTGCTGTCTTCACCGTATATACATCATCGAAAGACTTGTGATGGCAGGTATGTCAAGAATTACAAATCTTTCACTGCCCTCACTTGTTGAAGTACACATTTCTTTTTCAAGATCTAGATCAATACCACAGTTGTTATCCCCATTCTTTAAAACAGCAGATACTCAGCTTGACTCTCTCTATCTCTGAGTTGATAAGTTCGCTTTGCGTTTTCAAGCCTGCACTTGCAGGCATGAAGTTTTGGTAATGAAATGTCAACTGAGAGAATCAAAATGGAAGAAAAGCATTTCTTTGTGGTGCACACTTTTGTTTCTGATGAGGCTCGAAAGGAATACCTAACTCCACCTGAAAAAAGAGATCCCCCACAAAAGCCGATTAGGACCGAACGTGAGTGGGCTGAAAGATCGAACGGCCAATACGCGAGATGTATGCAGGAATTCTATGGAAATGATGAATTTTTTTTCAGTCACTGGATTGCTAAGAGCGAGCGTGACGTCTACAGGCAGTTAGAGGAATTTGGGTTGGATGGGAAGTATAACTCAATGGTTCAAGAACTACATCGCTTCACATCTGCTTATCGAAACTCCGATGCCCCTAGATCTTACCCCGAAGATGGAATGTATTGGTAATGGCATCATCGGCATTCTGACAAACCCGTCTAATGCTGAAACTGATCTCTAGTTTGCAGTTTCAAGTGAACAATTTTGTATGACTGAATAGTTAATCACATTAAGTCTTACTAAAATCAGGAGTCCATATGGCAATTATGGTTTGGATCACAGTCAAAGTGAAAGATGGCAACTGTAATCAAGTGCTAGAGTTACTTGATAGTCCTGAAGGCAATGACTTCACAGCTTCTCAAAGAGGTTGTTAACAACTGAGTAGATCTATAGATCATGAGAATCCCAATTACATACTTTTGACTGAGCTCTGGAGTTCTAAAAAAGATTGGGATACCTATTTTGAAATGCAGCAAGAAGTGAGGGACAACAATGGTTTCAATAAACAACTGTTGCCTTTATTGGAGGAGGATGGAATTAAAATTACTTTCTCAGAGGTCAATAAATCCAAACGAGGCAATGTTCCAAAGCATGTTCAGCATATACTGAATGAAGATGAAAAATTTAAGCACTTCCTCGTTGTACACAATTGGATCTCTGATGAGGACAGAAAAAAGATATTAATTCCACCTGAAAAGCGGAATCCTCCACAAAGAAGAAAATCAGAACGTGAGTGGGCTCAAGAAAATGAGAATCGGGGAGATGCGTTTATAGTCCAACATTGGATTACTACCGAAGATTTTTTCTATTGTCACTGGTTAGCAAAAAATGAACGGGATATCTATAAGGCTCTAGAAGAAAGGGGGCTTGAAGGCGTACTATTCAATTCAATGGCTTCGGAGGCTTATGAATATGTAACGGCTTTCAGAAGCTCTGAAACAGTATTTAAGAAATTCTAAATTTTGTCTTCTCGGTTCAGTGTTTAATTATATTGAATCTTCTACTAGCAAATTTGTGCAATCATCTCATCAAAAATAAAAGCCTCATATGTTATGACCCAGCATAAACCATCTCTTTAGATCGGAGATAGTTTGCTAATGCTGAACAAATTAAAGAAATACTTAGTCCGGCAAAGTAAGCTGAAAAGACAAAACCAAACGCTTGAGAAATAGCAGCTTCATTAAAAACACCCATAAAAGTGTGAATTGCTCCGATGGCTGCACCCAATTCACCTACATCTTTCGCCAAATGTGCGGCTTTTTCTAGTGAGCCCACTACACCGAGCCGTCTAAAGGCTGAACCCAAAAAAGTTATGACAGAAATCAATAAGATTGAGGGTGGATCAAAAAACAAAGGCAGCAGACTGACAGTACTTAACTTTTCTCCAGAAGCACATTCCTGCTTTGAGAAATCATAGTTCTCACATACCCCAGTCATCATCTCAAATCGCAACTCACCACTTCGAAAATCAAAAAATACAGCCATAAAGAGAAAGAAGAGAATTCCTATAATTCTAAAACTAATATTCATATTTTTTCTCTGATTTAGATTAGATTGATCCCGAGCAATCTCTTTTTCTTATTCGCCAACTCCACATCAAAACACTGCGGCAAAACCGGCAGGTAGACTTACCTATTCAAAACTCACCTTAAATCGGTCAGTTCCCGAAATTTCTCATCTTGCTGCTGCTTGTGCTGGATCTCATCGGCATAGACAGGCCCTTCTGTAATTGCTCCTACCTTCTCCACAATCGTGATAGCTGCCTTAAATCTCAGTAGTTCATTCTGACTAGACAGGCAATCTTTCAAGACACTGAGGGCTTGTTGCTGTAACTCCAACAGTGTCTGAACCTGCTTCTCTTTACCCTGCAGTATCATCTGGTTCCAGCTAGCGATGAACTCAGGCTGCTTGCGCCACCTCCAAAGAGTTGTCCTGTGGATGTTGAGAGTATCGCTTATTTCATCGACACCCTGTCCGCCAGCTAGCAGGACAAGAGCCTGTTGTTGTTGAGGTTCCAGTGAATCCATATCTTTACTCAAGCTATTGTGAAGAGTTGAATTTGGTTGCGTTGTGTTCCTTCAATTGGAGATCAAATTAAACCCATTATTGATGTTTTTATTACACTGAAATAGTGCTAACTACATAATTTCCAAACATAGGGGGCCTTTTATGTTGTTTCATTCAACTACCTCTATAATTTTGGGATGCTTCAGAATTTTCTCTCTCTGCAGCATTAGCTTCCTTACTGACCTTCCTTTGATCGGAGTTTCTAAATATTTCTTTTCCTGCATCATGATCTCTGTGATCTATGTGAAAGCATGTGAATCACTCTTCTTCACATGAGTCACAGATAATTCGCATTAAATGTGTGATAGAGACATGTGATTCCTGTGAAAACCCTATAGGGGTTCACAGGTTCACATGCTCTCACATATGCGGATCTCGCTTCTTCGTAACATTCGAATCATTAAATTCAAAATACTCATTGAGTATCTTAGATCTTTTAAAATCCCGCCATTTGCCAAATTTATCGTTCACTTTCGGTAACTTCATCCAAAGGGCTTGTTTGAATATGTCTGCTTCGAGACAACATAAATTTTCTGTTTTTGCAGCTTCTTCATCAAAGACTTCGATGAATATTCGTTGGTCTTTTGTGAATTTCTGCGTTTTTGACGATATGACATATTCTCTACTCTCCAATACACACGACCGAATTGGTGTGCCATCATCTTCTTCTTGAGGAACTCCGTTTTCATCAACAACATCTTTTGGAACAAGATCAAAAGCTAAAGGTAGAAATGGTTCACTGTCTTTAGCTTTTTCACATTTGAGATTAATCGTCCCCACCGACCGTTTTTTCTCAAGTGAAAGAATATGATCAACTGCTGCGGGTAAAGAACTTCCTCCTCTTGAGCCTCTTTTCGTTTCCTTACCTAAGTGGTGAACAATCAATATTGTAGATCTAAATTCTTTACGTAGTTCATCTACTGCGTTTATGAACTTGTTCATCTCAGCATTGGTCTCTTCAGCTTCTCCAAAGTGACGAGCCAATGTATCGATGACAATTAGCTTTGGTGTTTGCTTTAAACTTCTCAGTTCTTGCTGCACCTTATGTAATTGCTCCTTAGTATTTTTTAGGTCCAAAGGACAAGTCGACACATGTAAAGGGAATTCAGCTTCTTTATGATGAACTTCCCACGCACTGATACGCCTTCCAAAACCCCTCATTCCTTCTCCACAAAGATAAACAACTAGTCCCTGCCCTACTGATTTCTCTTTCCAATCAATACCTGAAGCAATGCAGCATGAGAAATCTAAGGCAAGAAAGGACTTACCAATGCCACTTTCGCCGATGAGCAAGCAAATGGTGTCCTGCTCAATCATCCCCTGAATCGACCATTTCGGCTTTGAGGCTGAGAAGTCTTTATAGTGCACAAGACGGAACTCTCTCTGATGAGAAATTTCTTGAAGTGGATTGCCTGTGTTGTCAAAGAAATCATCCAAATCCATTAGCCCGTCAATAAATTGCTCAAGACGATTTTCTTTCAAAGCTTGATTTGCATCGTCTTTAGCAGTGGATGGAATTTTAGCATCTACACGAAAGCCTTTCTTCCGTAACTCAGTGCTAAGGGCAAAGGCTGAGGTTTGACCATTTTTTTGGGGATCAGAGTGAGGATCATGATCGCTGAATATCGTTACTTCAGCACTGTCAGGAAGAAATTGGGGGATGTGTCGTAAATTACTTTTGCTTAGACTGATCAGGAAGTGCCATTCTTTGAAGTGCATCCGAAGACTAAGAGCATCTTCAAGCCCTTCACAGACGAAATATCTTTGGGTGTCAGGATTCCTATTGAGAGGAGGAAGATAGCCAATTCTTGCGATGCCGTCTTTAGGACTTCCTAATTGTTTTTTGCGCTCTCCATCATAATATTCTGATAAAAAGATCCGATGTAATTTGCGTACATTTTTAAAACCTGTACCTGTGATGTAATCTTTGATTTGTTCAGGTGTCAGCATTGGAAATACGATTGAGGACTGCTCCCGATCATTCTTCACTCTTAAAATATCTTTGAGTAAATCTTGATAAGCTCCCTTTGGAATCTTCCGCTCACCCGTAAAATAGTTTCCTACCAACTGATTCGCATTAAGATGATCTGAGGATTCCCATAGCCTGAGAGCTTGCTCAGAAGTGTTCCAACCGCTACTGCATCTATTTTTTTGATGAACCTGTCCACACCTAGCTCGTGCTTCATCAATTAGATGACGTTCCTTTGTGAGTTCAAAGAGAGAGCCTCCCTCATCACCTGAGTGATCGTACCAACCTTTCGTAGAAAGGCTCAAAGGCGCATTCTTTTGATTTGGATCTCTGTAGTCATCATCAGCATATTTTCGGAAGTGAGCAAAATCAGAGTGTTCTAGTAGTACCTCAAGCAAGACTTCCTGAGGTATCTGCAAAGTGGTATGTAGAGCCTTATTAATCTCAAGATTTTCAGCACCCATCCTTAAACTCATCCGATAGCATCCGTTAACAATTGCTCAACCTCCGATCGCCTAATGAAGGTCTTCCTTCCGATTTTACAGCGCTTCAATTTTCGTTGGCTTAACCAATTATTCAGGGTGTTCTTTGAAATCCGTAGACGCAGAGAAGCTTCCGTAACAGTCATAAGAGGATGTTCTTGAGTCAAATGCTGTTCAGCCATATGTTCCTTTTATCTTAAGTTCACTTCGGTTATTGACTCTTATTTAACTCAATGAGTTGAAAATTCATCTTATTAAGTCTAATTTAGAGCTCATTACATTCCTTCTAGCAACTCGAACTAAGCTTGAAGATCGACCAAAGCGGTTTCAAGTGTTTTATGATGGTGACTGTTCAGGAGCACCGGAGACGTCTTTCGCTTGTTGCACTCGTGCTGTTCACTTTTTGATGGAGAAAAATTGGGCAGATCAAAAAAACAACCGCTAGAAATTCTTCCTCCTTCGACACAACGGCTTGATGCTCTGATCACAGAACTCAGGCTCTCTCGTGCTGAATTTGGTAAGTCAATTGGGCTGTCTGAAAGTGGTGTGGGCCACATATTCTCAAGACAGAAAGCTGTCCCAACCATCTGGGCTTTTGCTATTGAGGCTCAGTATCAGATCTCTAGTAAGTGGCTGCTTGAGGGTAAAGGGCCAAAAGAGAAGTCTCAGAAATTAACGGAACTACAGCGCCTGAAACTTCGATTGTCAGCTGATTTCAAGCCTGAGTTGATTTGGGAGATTTTTGAGGAGCTTTTGAGAAGTCAGTGGTTGAGGCGAGTCCGATTTGGCACAGATCCAATTGGTAATGATTTCGAAATCTACTCCAGAGAGGTTTTCCGTCTTACAAGCTCAACCCAGTGGCTTAAAAAATATCACCAACGAGTACGGAATTTTGAGGAATTACTCCTTCAAACAAAGCAGGCTTTTCTGTTGGCTGCTAATGACACGCCTTTGGATTCAGATGATCAACTGCTGCTTTTTTCCATCCTGCTTGATGCAGTGGAAGTGACAGATGAAATGCTGAGTCCTGAGACGTTAGTCTACGCACAACAACTAGCTTCAGAGGAAGGAGTCAAAGAATATTTGGCAAAGCTCAAGTCGTTTGCCGATCTTCGCTACAAAATAGCTGACTTTTTCAAACCACCACTTGAACTAAAAAAAGAATACGTCACTGCAATTAATCAAGAAAGGAGGGAGCAAGAGGAAGACAGAATCAATCACTCTAGAGAGGGAAGACAACTACTTTCACTGAGTCCGTTTTTGAAGCTGACGGAGAGGGAGGAGGTGGTTGAAGATCGAAAGCGTCATGAAATCTTCCGAAAGAAAATTGAAATTGCCCAGTGGCAATCAAGATTTGAGGAAGGATAGGTTTCCAAAAAGGGAGTAGCTCAGAGGCTTGAAAGTCTAGAAAAAGAGCTGCAGATGATGATGAACCATTGGAAGAAGGAGAATAGTGATGGGATTAGAAGTTGAGTGCCCGAAGTGTCGTCATTGGAATTCAGAGAGTGCGAGTATTTGTAAAGGCCGTTTTCTTAGAGGCCCTCAAAAGGGAGAGGCTTGTGAATTTTCTGGGCTGAAGAAAGCACCAAATAAAAATTATCGTATCGAATATCGGCTAAACGGGAAGAAGAAAAGGGAGTTCATTGGGCCCTCTAAGGCAGCAGCGAAGGCTCGTCAGCTTGAAATTAAAAAAGCCCAGATTGAGGACAGACATATTGAGCGTGACAAAAACTCAAAGGTAACTCTTGAACAGCTATTCGATTGGTTTCTCAATTTGCAGGAAGTTCAAAAGCTTGATAGCTTTGCGCGAATGGGCCGACAGATTAAAGCTTTAAGGCGGTTACTCAATGCAAACCAATTGGTCCGGGATTTGACAATTGTGCAATTAGAAAAGTATCTGAGCCAAAGACTGAAGGAACCATCACCGACTAAATTAGGCAGCCTGATTGCCCCCAAAACAGCAAAGGAAGAAATCAACCTCCTACGCAATATTTTCAATCGCGCTTTGAGGCATGAAATTATAAGTAAGGTGCCTGTGGCTTACTTTCCATCTATTAAAGTTGATAACGTCAGAAAGCGAATATTTACTGAGGACGAATACCAACGGCTTTTAGACGCTTGTCCTCAGTGGCTGCGGAGAATTGTCATTATGGCGTATTGGACTGGAATGCGTCAAAGTGAAATTATTCAGCTTGAGTGGAATGCGGTTGATCTTATAGACGGATATGCATCTTTAGAGGCCTCTCAAACAAAAACAGATGAACCTAGATATGTTCGTCTCTCTCCTGAAATCATCCAAATGCTTAAAGAAACGCCTAGAGCATTGCACACTAGAAAGATTTTTTTGTCTGAAACTCAAAAGCCAATTATCCGCTGGGGTTCTCATCAGAGAAAAGTATGGGGTAAAACTCTAAGTATCGCAGGTATTGAGAACGCAGTTTTTCACGATTTCAGACATGATTTTGTGACTCGCTCAATGCGAAATGGCAACCCCCCTTATTTAGTTATGGAACAAGTTGGGCACAAGACGCTCTCAACACTGAGGAGATATCACTTAATTGAAAAGCGAGATTTATCTGAATTCAAGTTCGCACCTCTGAATCAATAGGTCTTAGAAACGGGTTGATCTTAGGTGGGCATATAAGTGGGCAACAGCGAATTATGAAAAGGTAATTTGAGGTTAATCAGAGGAAGCGAAAGGCAGCTGGAATCACCTTCTAGGCCAGTAAAATCGTGAGCTAGAGGTCGATCAAAGTAAAAAAAGTGAATTGCAAGTAAAGTGGTGATTTGGTAGCAGAGGGGAGACTTGAACTCCCGACCTTGCGATTATGAATCGCACGCTCTAACCAGCTGAGCTACTCTGCCACTATGCGAAGGAGTATCGAGGAGTAATTAAACGTTTTAGACTAATTCTTCTTTTTGAAAAAGCAAGGGCTGACTAAGTGCTTTGGATGAGATCCAACATTTCTTGGACTTCACAAATTTTGTGACGAGATTTTCCATTCTGCTGCCCTTGTTCAATCTCAATTTTGTCCAGTTTTTTCCAATCTTCAAAACTAACGAATTGGATTTGCTTCTTCTCAAGAAGATCCTGCAAATCATGCTGAACTAATTTTGGTTGCGGTGTAGGGCTTGTCTGCCAATTTTTCTTGAGGCGGCTGACGGTCTCTGTTGCATCTTGTTTATTGGTTCCAATCACACCACTTGGACCACGCTTAATCCATCCAGCTGTATATTCCTGATTCAGTAACTTGCCATCCACACCATCCAGCAGCTGGCCTTGGTCATTTGGTAGAGTTCCTCTCCGATCATCAAAGGGTAATCCAGGGATCGCTTCCCCCATGTAACCAATCGAGCGAAAGACCATATCAACGTTTAGGTGCATCACTTCATCTGTGGCTTTTGCTCTCAGAATTCCGCCTTCTTTGACAATTTCATTGTGTACCAATTCCAGCCCTTTCACCCTCTCAGAGCCTTCGATTTTTGTTGGAGAGATGAGAAAGCAAAGGTGTAGCTTGCGGGGGTTCCCTCTATCTCCTTGATCATGAATTTGCTGAAGGATCTCCATGTTAAGTTTAGTATTTCGAGACGCCTTGGATAGTTCTTCCTTGCTGTGTTCATCCAGTTCCAGATCAGAGGCTCTCATCACAGCATCGGCTTTTGGCAAGTGAAGTAATTCACGTACTTCAGCAGGGGTAAATGCCGCTTGGACTGGTCCACGACGACCAATCAGAAAGACTTCTTCAACCTCGCTTTGCCTCAAAGCTTCAAGAGCATGCTGAGCAATGTCAGTCTTTGCAAGATTTTCAGGATCCTGGCAAAGAATTCTGGCGCAGTCGATGGCAACATTTCCCATGCCGATGATCGCCACTCTTTTCGAAGTAAGATCAAATTGGTGATGGCAGTAGTCGGGATGTCCGTTATACCATCCAACAAACTCTGTAGCTGCGTGACTTCCTTGGAGAGTCTCCCCAATGATATTCAAATGTCGATCTGTTCGGCTACCAAAAGCATAAATCACTGCATGATAGCGTTGAAGCAAATCGAGCCGTTGGATGTCTTTGCCAAATTCTACATTTCCAAAAAAGCGAAATCTTGGGTGGCCGGCCGCACGTTCAAAAATTTTTGTCACAGACTTGATTTTCTCATGATCTGGAGCAACACCACCACGTACTAGTCCATATGGGGTGGGTAGTCTCTCCAGCATATCAACCGAAACCGTGGGATCATCATGGCGGAGAAGTTCCATCGCTGAATAAAATGCCGCAGGCCCTGAGCCAACGATTGCTACACGTTTTGCTGAATCATTCATGGTCTTTGGTCCAAAACATGGAGAAATTGGTGTTTGATTAAACGTACAATCAAATTCGTAAGAAAAATTGAAGAATTTCTGGGTGTGGTCTCATTCCGTACCTAATTTCTTCTAATTTAATAAACTTGTCTGATTGGAGGAATGATGTTCAAGCATCTTATGCTAGGTCTGCTCGCATTTTTTTTGATTTCTGGATTAACTTGGGCGGAAGACAAGCCGACGGAAGAGAGCCAGGTCAAAGAAAAAATTATTGCTGTAATTGATGCCCAATTGGAAGCATTCCAGAGTGGAGATGCAGAGAAGGCCTATTCTTTTGCAACCCCTGGCATTCAACGGCAATTTCCAAATTCTGCGATTTTTATGCAGATGGTTATGAACGGATATAATGTCCTGAGACAACCAACTCAAGTAGAATATCGGGAACTACGAGATCATTTTGGGGTGAAAGTTCAATTGGTTCAGTTAACTGATTTAATGGGCTTCACTTTTCAAGCATTCTATCAGATGGAACAGCAAAATTCAGGTGAATGGCGGATTGGGGGGTGTATGATTCAACAGGTTGATCAGGATAAAATTTAAATCTTAATAGTGCAAATATACCGTAGAGATTGGGAAATCACTTCTCTCGATCCGTCGCAGCAGATGTAATTTCTGAGCTCGCAGCACAACGGAACCCGACGTCCATCCATGTGCTCTGAGGTGAGGCGTCTCGTCGCATACCTGAGCGCAGGTATTCAGGTGGGCTGAGACGAGATCCACCTCTCATCACGCGGTATTCCCCTTCTAATGGTCCGGTAGGGTCTACCAGTTCTTCCGTATTGTATGGGCCGAATTTATCGTACACCCACTCCCAAACGTTTCCGTGCATATCGAATACACCTAGATCGTTTGGTTTTCGGTCAGCAACCACACGCTGCATGGTCGCCGAGTTTTGACGATACCAAGCATAGTCGGAAAGGAACACAGGATCATTTCCATAACCGTAGGGTTGATTCTGCTTATCGTCTCTAGCTGCTCTTTCCCATTCAGCCTCCGATGGTAAGCGCTTGCCTAATGCCCCACAATAATATCTTGCTGCATACCAAGACACATATGTTACTGGATGACTACCGACGTTGTACTCCACGATCAGATCGTCTTTCCAGTTTCTCAGATAGCTTCCATCATGGAGTTTTGGTGACAAGGAGCTTCGACGTAAGAAGGGATCCTGCATTACAAATTTAAGATAATCCGCATTGCTCACTTCACAACGGTCCAGCCAATAACCGGTCAATGCCACCTCTCGTATGGGCTGTTCTGAAAAATCTCCATCGGGACTACCCATATTGAAAGTAGCTCCCGGGATAAAGACCATCCCAACTCTTTCTTCACCATGCGGTGAAACACCCACAGTTTTGCAGGCTTGTCCGGCATAGCTCCACACTGGTGCGGTTGTGATCTCATCTGGATAGAGCTTTCTTTCCAAGCGCATCAAAGCTGCGTGATAAGCATCCAAAACTTCTTGTTTGCCCTTCGTGATTCTGCGAAGCATTTCCCGCTCGTTGTTTGCACAGCGGTAGTCATCCTCCAAGCAGTTTAGTTTTTGATGAATCCAGACACGAAAAGTATCTCGCGCTTTACGGGTCTCAATTTCTCTCAGAAGAATGGGTTCCACAGTCGAATAAACCAGGTTGAAAACGCTGACTGTTGCCAGTTGTTCCTTGGCTAAATCGATGATGAAGTCGTACTTCTGGCAGAACTCCTGCTTCTCTGCAGGGATCTCAGTACCAAAATTGCGGCGGCGGTTACATTCCATCGTCTCGCGACGTTGACTGATATCTAATTCTTCTTGCAGAACGCGGAAACGCATGTCGTAGAGCGCGTGCTGTAATGGATATCGCTCACCCTTCATGACGTAAGTAGCAAAGGTCTTGATTGCTTCCTCCTGAAAGCGTTCCACATATTGCCGAAAGACTTGGGTAGAGGCCCAGACCAGCGTCGCCCCGAAAGTGCAAGCAATGGCAGCCAGTAACCACTTGTATTTCATCTGGATTGTCCGCACAAGGTTTTACAAAAATTGGGTCGTGAATTCCAAGCAAGCGATATTCCACCCCTCTATGATTTCAAAATGACGACTTTTTGGAAGCTGAACTACCGTTTTATTTTACAGCCACTGCTGATGCAGTTCATCCAGCAGCAAGCGAAGAAAAAGTCCAACCTAAAAGAGGCTCTTGATGGAAGAGTGGGCCTCTGGGAGAGAATGGATGAAGCCCTTCATCAACGTGACTGGAACTTACCACTATTCTGGCTACATGCGGCAAGTGCTGGTGAAATTCTACAAGCCGAGCCAATTCTGAGGCAATTTGAGAAGGAAAATGTACAAATCGCTTTGACTTATACCTCGGTCAATGCGAAGCGTTGGTTAGAAAGTGGCTCTACCAAGTTACCTGATTCTGTAATTTGGAAAGATTATCTGCCTTTAGACTTTCATTTCAATGCTTTACGAATTTTAGCAAAACTTCAGCCCAACGCACTGGTTTATGTAAGCTACGATCTTTGGCCGAATTTAGTTTGGGAAGCACAGCGAAGTGGCGTACCCCAGTTTTTAGTTTCTGCTTTGGTCCATCAGGGTTCTTGGCGTCACAGCAACATGATTGGAAGAAGTCTCTTTTCAACTATTTACCAAGCAATGCAGGAGATCGCAGCAATTTCTGCAGGAGATGCCCAACGTATTTTAGAAAGCTATCCAAAGTCGATCATCAAAGTCGTTGGGGATACTCGCGTTGATAGCGTACTTTCTCGTCGAGATGGTGTGACTGCACCCGATTTCCCCAAAACATGGAACAAAGCAAACGTGCTAATTGGAGGGAGCATTTGGCCAGCTGATATAGCTTGTTTGCGTTCTGTCCTCCTCGAGGCTCTTGTTGAGTTACCACAATTGCGCCTGATTCTTGTACCACACGAGCCCACTGAGGAACATGTTTCAGAGATTAAAGAAATATTTTCAAGGTACCCAATTCATCTTTGGAGTCAGGGTCAAAATGAGGGATTTGCAAAAGCTCGTGTATTGATTGTTGACGCAATCGGAGTTCTATCCTGCCTTTATGCCAAGGCAAATTTAGCCTTCGTGGGTGGAGCCTTCACTACTGGAGTCCATAACATCATGGAGCCAGCTGCGTTCGGATTACCAACATTTTTTGGACCGCGCTTTCGCAATTATGCGACAGCAATTCGTTTTGTGGAATACAAGCTGGCTTACAGCGTACGAAATGCTGAGGAACTTCGGTCGTCAATTATGCCTCTGCTGAAAGAGCCCGACAAAGCAAAAGAGCTTGGGTTGCGAGCAAGAAACTTACTTGAGCAGGAAGCCGGAGCTGCCCAGCAATGTGCTGAGATGGTTAGGCCATTTCTCCTGAACTCAGAGAATCCATGAAGAATTTTTGCTACAGTGCTTTCTTGATGTTAGCTGCCTGTCAATCCAGCTTGCCATCAGAACTGCTTTTGACCAGATGCGAGCGCGAGCCACGTTGGAGCCCTCTGCCTTTTTATCAAACCTTCCAAATTGAGTGTGAGTCTCTTCCCCATGAGATGGTCGAAACCCCACGACAATTGCGGCAATACCATTTGAGTTGTCCCAATCATCCAAACTACTGCTATCGCAAAGCTGAGTTAATTTGTGGACCTAGTTACAATCTGCTTAGAACAGCTACCTTTGCTAATCCTGGTGAGTTGATCGTGGAATGCAATTAAAACCAATGCGATTGTTCACACCAGCCAAAATCAACACTATCTTACAAATTCTCAGTAAACGTGATGATGGATTCCATGAAATCTTCACCCACATGGTTCCCATTAGTTTGTTTGACGAGTTGACTCTGCAGGAGCATCCAATGAAGCACTTCAGTTTTCGCTGCAATCTTCGAGAACTTGAAGGGCCTGAGAATCTAGTCTGGCGAGCACTGAAGCTGTTTGAAGAAGCTTCAGGTAGAACAGTGCGCCTCATCATTCACCTTCAAAAAAGAATTCCAACCGGTGGAGGACTTGGGGGTGGCAGTGGCAATGCGGCAGCTACATTGCTCGCCCTTAACCGCTGGTATGATGAGCCTCTCGCTGAAAAAGAACTGGAGGAGCTTGGTGAGCAATTGGGTTCGGATGTCCCATTTTTTCTAAATCCAAGACCAACCTTGGCAACCGGTCGAGGAAACTTTTTAAGATCTTTTCAAAATTATCCTTTGGGAGAGATTCTTCTCGTTATTCCGACGTTTAGCATATCCACAGCGAAAGCCTACAGTGACTGCAAACCGAAAATGTACAGCCCCAGTGCTTCACCAACTACTCTCACAGAGTTAGCATCAGAGATCGAAAATCAGTTCCACGAATCACTTTTTTCCAGCTATCCCGAGTTGAATCAGATTTGTGAATTACTTTTAGAACTCGGTGCCCTGGCTGCGGCTGTTTCCGGCAGTGGTTCCACAGTGTTTGGACTTTTTGATGGTTCTCTGGAACGAAATTTTGCAATGATCCAGTTCCAGGAACTAAAAGACTACGCTTTAATTCCCTGCAAGATGCTGAATTCCCATAATTATTTCTCTCAACAACATTAATTTCTGATATAAATCGGCCTGTAGTATCTGGGACTTACCTTAAGCATAGGTGGTGTGGTTGCTGCATCTTGTTCAGATATATTCTGTTCTCAGGGTAAAATTTATTTGGAATCAATTATTTACATTCTTGTTCCAAAAGAACCTGTAGACTTAAAATTTCCAATTGTAACGACAGTTACAGCACTCACCAACACTCCACAGAATGGATTCTAAACTGGAGCAAATTGATGGATTCAGTCCTTACGGTCTTCTCTGCAAAAGTTAAATTTGATTCAATAATTAAATTTACTGTCAGCCTGCTTCTTGTCTGCCTGATGTTAGCTTCCTGCAGTACTGTGAGGAAAAGCCCTAGAAGCAGTATTCCCTTTAGTTCAAAACCTTATGAACCTCAATCATATGGCATAAAGGACAAAAGTCCTGAAATGTGGAACCTCAGCAATGCTCGCGTCAATTCATACGTCAAGCGGTATAGCAAAACCAAAACAGTAGAAACCTGCCTGCAGCGTTCAAAACAAAATGGATACTTGAAATACATTCATCGAGTTTTTTATGACCGCCGATTACCTCCAGAATTAGCTCATCTCCCTATGGTCGAATCATGTTTTGATGCGAAAGCCAAATCAAGAACTGGTGCCTTAGGAATGTGGCAATTCAATGATATCACTGCCAAGGAATTTAATTTAGATGAGGGTGTTTTGGTTGATGACCGGTATGATTGGAAAAAATCCACCCTTGCGGCCGCTGAATATTTTGATCGTCTTGGTAAGCGTTTCGATTACGACTGGGCTCTGGCCCTTGCAGCCTATAATGGCGGGCCAAATTACCTCGCCAAAGCTATGAACCAGCAAGGTAAAGATAATTATTGGGATCTTAAACTTCGTGAAGAACCACAAAATTATGTTCCAAAGTTTCTTGCCATGCTTCAGGTCGCTAAAGAAAAGTACCCATCCTTATATTATCAGGGGGCGCCTAAGTTCTGGATTGTAGCTACAAACTAAGTCCCATAATCTTTTTTAGTGAAGTTCATGAACCACAGCGATGTGTACTCCGTTTACTGGCAGACTGCATGCACCTTGCATTTGCGGAAAAAATCCAATTTTTTCGCAGATTTCTCTGCAATTGCGCACTCATCACTCTGCAGGAGCTAGGTCATGGCTGAAGAAGGCGGCGGTAAGAAAAAATTAATTCTGATCATCGTTGCAGTCGTACTGCTGATTGTGATTGGTGCTGTAGCCTTTTTCCTGCTTTCTGGCGGGGAAGAGGAAGAAGGCGAAATTCCTGAAGAAGAGCTGCCGGTAACAGAAACAGTTGAACCTCTCGAAGTTCCACTCTTTCTACCTTTGGAAAGCTACGTTGTGAATCTGAAGGATGGAAGACGCTACTTGAAGGCAACAATCCAATTAATGATGAGTGATCCTGCTGCAATGGCTTATCTTCAGGGAAGGATGGTAGAAGTTAAGGATGCTGTACTTTCAGAAATGCAGACACTATCCGCAGAAGACGTTGCACAATCAGAGGCAAGAGAATCGCTCAAATTGCGTTTGATCAATGTGATCAGTGGACTTTTCCCAACCAAACCTGAGTGGGAGGATCCTGAACCGATCCGTAAGGTGCTCTTTGAGGAGTTTGTCATTCAGTGATCCATGAAGACTCTGAGCGCTAATGAGATTTCTTCGACATTCCTTGCTACCTGTCTTCTTGCTGGCAACCATCGCTTTATTTCCAAGCGGTTGCCAAAGTGAAGATGAGACTGAAGTACCCCAGAAGGTTTTGAGAGAGGGACCACCCCCTCTTGAAGATCCCACTTATATGAGTCTTGGTACATTTGTCGTTAACATGCCTGATGGCAAATACTATCTTAAAACAACGATGTCCCTTGCGTTCACAGATTCCGGGCCAATGGATTGGATGACTGCTCGCACACCACTGGTGAAAGACATGATCATTCGTCACTTGCAAAGTGTCTCAGTTGAGCAATTAGACGACTTAAGGTATCGACAGATACTAAAAAATGATCTGATGATTAGACTCAATTCTCTCTTTCCGAATGAACCCCCTTGGGAAGATTCAGACCCGGTGAAAAGAATTTTGTTCACAGAGTTCTACAAACAATAATTTTTCAAATTTTGTAGATTAAAGATGCACCAAGGGAGCATCTTGAAAAGGATTCATGGCGAGTGATTTTGAAAACCTAGATGATTTAGATTGGGCAGATGTTGAAGGTGAGTTGGAAGCCAATCGCGACGCAATTTTAGCGGAGGCACAAAACATGAAGGCACCTTCCGACTCTGACAGTCCTGCTCCAGTAGGTCCAGGACATGTAGCCTCGGAGTTAGACATTGACTTCCTCTTGGATGTGCAGCTGAACATTCAAGTTGAGGTCGGTCGTTCCCAAATTCGAATTGAAGATCTTCTGGAGTTGGATCAAGGCTCAATTGTAGAACTACAAAGTGCTATTGGAGAACCGCTTGATATCAGAGTTAATGAAAAACTTGTTGCTCGTGGGGAAATTGTCGTAATAAATGACAAGTTTGCAGTCCGAATTACTGACATTATTAGCCCGGATGATCGCTTTGCCGCACTCTGATAAAAGAATCACAAATCGTTTCCGAATCTGGTCCATCTTATTCGGGATACTTCTTTCCGTCCTGACTATCCTTCCCAAACTTCAAGCAGCTCCCTACACCCTGCAAGAAATCAAACTGGCTTCCCTTTCTCAAGCAGAACAGATCAGTCTCCAATTTGATGGGGCCTATCCAGACGAACCAATTGTGAATTTTGAACCAGGAGCCCTTTCAGTTCGCTTGGTAGGGACGAAAATGGCCGATGGGTTAGGGAAAGAGCTGACCCCACCTAACAAATCTTTGATTCGAAATGTATTAGTCTCACAACCAGCCATGGCTGAATTTGTCCAAGTGGATATTTTATTCAATAGCTCGAGGATGGCTCTGGGGAATCCTGAGGTCTGGCGTGAGGGGAACCGGATGTTTCTGGATTTGCAGTTTCTCAATCTAGTAGATATTCAGACAAATACGCTTGCACCATCAATAGCCCTTACAGATGAAGTTGGTGAAAAAGTTCGTCAGGCTGACCCATTTCCCTCGACCTTTAGCAGAGCAACTCCAGACCCTCCTGCAGAACAAATTGCAAAGTTGGATAAAATCCCCGTACAGGTCGCAACCGAAATGGAATTAGGATCGGAAATTCCGGATCAGGATTGGTCTTCAACCTTGATTGGCTTGTTGATTGCGCTGTTCTTAATTTTGGCTCTTATTTACGGGTTGGCTTGGGTCTATGGAAAATTTCTATCAGGAAAATTCCCAATGTTGGAAAATCAAGTTAACACCCGGCAAGTTTCTGTCTTCCACTTGGGCCCGAAACAAAAAGTAGTCGTATTAGAAATTCGGAAACAATTGTTCGCTTGTGGAGTCACCCCCCAAAGTATTAGCCTGCTGGCGAAACTAGACAATGAGCGAGACCAAACTTATCTAAATGCCCTTGATCTCGATGGAGGTCAGGTAAACATTGATCATGCACGATTAGATTTTTTGAAGACTCTAGAGAAAGCTCGCCAGCGTGCAAATTTGAATGAAGTAGAACAGGTCATTCCTGAAACTGGAAAAAAATTCGCCCAAGATTGGGGAACAAAGACGGAAGTAACCAAAACCAAAGAAACTCCTAAAACTGAATCAAGGGTCGCCGAGTGGACTAATCCACGAGTCGTTCGTTCGAATGTATATGCACCCATTGACGCCGGTTACCCGGTGAGAGCAGTCGACCTTGAGGGTTCAACCATTGAGGGTTTTGCAGGAAAATTAACCTCTAGGCTGAAGACTCTGAAACCAATTCGATAACTCCTCAATTTGACACCATTGAAGCGAAACTTCTGGTGGGCCTGCATTCTGATTCCTTTTCTTTTATTCGAAATTGGAACCTTACAAGCGCAGTCGCCCATCCCCGGAATCAGCATAAGTGTTGATCAAGCAGATACTCCTTCGCAGGTAGCCACGACCCTGCAGATAGTATTTCTGCTTACTCTGCTGACATTAGCTCCAGCATTGTTGATCATGACAACTTCTTTCACTCGGTTTGTCATAGTCTTCTCTTTTCTAAGACAAGCGCTCGGAACTCCTCAGACTCCATCAAACCAAATTGTTGTTGGACTGGCTCTCTTCCTAACAATCTTTGTTATGATGCCCGTCTATCAGGAAATTAATGAAAATGCTTTACAGCCGTATTTGGACAATCGAATTACTCAGGAAATCTTTCTGGAGCGGACATCGATTCCGGTAAAACGCTTCATGCAGCAGTACACTCGTGAGAAAGATCTCGCTCTCTTCATGAAAATTTCAAATCTTCCTAGGCCTCGAACTATTGATGATGTTCCAGTTTGGGTCGTCATTCCTGCATTTGTCTTGAGTGAATTGAAGACTGCATTTCAAATTGGGTTTGTGATATATATACCCTTTTTGGTAATTGACATGGTAGTTGCCGCCGTTCTGATGGCCATGGGTATGATGATGTTGCCTCCAATCATGATATCGTTGCCATTTAAATTGATGTTATTTGTTTTGGTCGATGGATGGCATCTACTAGTCGGCTCTATGGTCAAAAGCTTTGTTCCCATTTAGGTAAATATAATGACTGAAGCAGTGGTTGTTTCCTTGATGAACGAAGCAATGCGAATGACGGCCTTGCTTTCAGCGCCCTTATTATTGGGCGCTCTGGTTGTTGGTTTGATCATTTCCATCTTCCAGGCCGTTACGCAAATTCAGGAGCAAACACTGGCTATTATCCCAAAGATGGCAGCCCTTCTATTGATCTTCGCCCTGCTGTTTCCTTGGATGCTTTCTCAAGCAACAGCGTATATGAACGCACTTTTTTCAAACTTTCCTACCTTCCTTGGCCTCTAAGGACAAATCCGCCTCCTCGTTACGGCAAGCCCGTAACTGGATAAGAAATAAAATTATTTTTCCGACAGTAGATGAAGAGAGTTATCGAAAAAGTCTAAAAGACATTCGAGAGAGACTACCTGTTCCCGTCATCTGGCTCTTGGGAAAGACTCAATCTGGTAAAACATCCATCATTCAAGCTTTGACAGGTCACCCTCGGGCAAAGATCGGAAATGGTTTTCAACCATGTACGAGGACCTCCTCACTGTTTTCATTTCCAAGTGAACAAACCCCAATTGTCCATTTCCTTGACACCCGTGGCTTGAGTGAAATCGGCTACGATCCTCAGGAAGATCTTCAATTGTTCCTCCGAGGATCACACCTTTTAATTGTAGTAGTAAAGGTGATGGACCATGCCTTGGAACCTTTGAAGGATGCTCTGAAGAGCATTTGCCCACAGAGGCCTCATTGGCCGGTGCTGGTAGTCCAAACAAATCTTCACGAAGGCTATCCTGATCCAAGCACAGAACACATCAATCCATATCCCTACGGAAACTCGGAAGCTACTGGTTTTGTTCCTCAAAACCTAATGAGATCGCTTAAATTTCAGCAACAAGAATTGTCTGAATGGACAAGGGAATTCGTACCTGTAGATTTGACTCAGCCAAACGACGGGTACATTGATTCTAATTATGGGTTAGAGGCACTTTGGCAAAAAATTGAAATGCTGCTACCAACCAGTTTGCATGCACTGATTCAAGGCACACCCTCCTTACATCGGACCTTACAAGATGTGCATAGCCAATCTGCACACCCGCAAATCATTGCTCACTCTTTGTTGGCTGGAGGCGTTGAACTACTTCCAATTCCACTGGTTACCTTACCAATGGTTGCTTCGATCCAGGCAAGAATGTTCCAAGCGTTAGCTTCAATTTACAGACAGCAAGTGAGTTGGCGTAGTTTTGTTGATTTCTTGAGTGCCATTGGACTTGGTATGATGCTGCATATTGGAGGGAGGGAACTCATAAAATTCATTCCAGTGTATGGGACCATTGTCAGTTCCCTTTACACAGCAGCCGCTACATATGCTTTAGGTAAGACAATGTGCCTTTACCTTCATCATCAGCGACTCGGGAGTTTACCCAAAGTAGATGAGTTACGTGAAATATATGAATCACAATTCAAGGAAGGACGAGAAATATTGGAGAAATTTATTTCCGAAAGGAAAAAAAGGTGAATCCCAAAAAGGCGTTTGGCTCCAATGAACCGACTGTGATAGATTGAAATTCAAAAATCTTCTATCATTTAGGATATTTTAAAAAATTATGCATGACGATACACGAGTTGTTCGCTCAGGTAGACATCCAGAATCTTTCCATGGAGCTGTAAATCCACCTGTTTATCATGTCTCTACCATTCTCTCTGAGTCGATAGAAGAACTTGAAGAACGTGGAAGAGCCACCGAGGTTGCACGCCACACTTACTATGGACGAAAAGGAAATCCCACATCGTGGGCTCTAGAGGATGCTATTGCTGAATTGGAGGGCGGGTTCGCATGTCTGACCTTTCCATCTGGTATCGCGGCCATCGGCAATGCACTTCTGGCCTTTCTGAACGCCGGTGATCATTTGTTAATGGTGGACAGTGTATATGGGCCCACCAGAGATTTTTGTAACAAATATTTGGCGCGTTTTGGAGTCGAAACAACATTCTATGATCCTTGCATTGGAAGCGAGATCAGAGAGTTGATTCGGCCAAACACAAAACTACTTTTCCTTGAATCACCTGGTTCCCAAACTTTTGAAGTTCAAAATGTCCCAACCCTGAGTACGATTGCTCACGCACACGATCTCGTGGTGATGATTGACAACACTTGGGGAACCCCTCTTTTTTTCAAGGCCTTTCAGCATGGAGTAGACGTTTCCATCCAAGCTGGAACCAAGTATATTGTTGGTCATTCAGATGTGAGTCTTGGAACGGTAACCACAACCCGTGAATTTTGGCCAATCCTAAAGGATGCAGCTTGGCAACTCGGGCAATGCAGTGGCCCTGATGATCTTTATCTGGCCCAACGTGGATTGAGGACCATGTCCGTGCGGTTAAGCAGGCATCAACAAAGTGCAATTGAGATTGCGGGATGGCTGCAGAAACAGCCCGAAATCAAGCGGGTGCTATACCCTGCACTCCCAAGTGATCCTGGGTACTCGGTTTGGAGAAGAGATTTTTTAGGAGCAACTGGTTTATTTGGGGTAGAATTACACCCTTGTGACCCCAGGGGAATCAAACAGATGCTCAATGGAATGGAGCTTTTTGGGATGGGATATTCATGGGGCGGCTTTGAGAGCTTAATCCTCCCAACCAACCCAAAATCAATGAGAACAGCGTCACCTTGGCGCTTTGAAGGGCCGCTTTTGCGGCTTCACATCGGGCTGGAAGCCCTTGATGATTTGCGTTCTGATTTGGAAGCCGGGCTTAAAAGATTGAGAGAAGCTTCCTGAGACGACGCAAACCCTCACATTGGAGTGAAAGATGCGTTACCTTGACTATACCGATCTAGCAAATCCTCGAAAAGAGGATTCTCACCACACCTATGACTTCCTTAAAGACGTTCCCGTCATTGTCAGTGCCGAAGTTGCCCGAAAGAATATGACGATTCGGGAAATCCTCAGTTTACGCAAAGGATCTACAATCGGGTTCGATAAACTGTTGGGGGAACCCATTGATATGGTAGTTGTGGACAAAAACCCAGCTCGACAGAGAGTCACTGCTCGTGGAGAAATCGTAGTGCTTAATGAACGCTACGGATTCAGAGTTACCTCTGTAGAAAGTACACAAGAGAAAAAATCCACTGAGATCGTGCATCTTGAGGCAGAGATGAATGATGAACCGGGAGGTTCTCACTTTCCTCTGGGTTTTCATAGATGAAAGGAGGACATTCCTAGTGGAATCAATGCCTTTTATTTACATGACAAATTGAATGCTTTTGCCTGGAATTTGAAATGAATGCAGCTCCTGAAGTAACTCCAATCCCCTGCCTGAAAGACAACTACGCTTATCTACTGCGGTGCCCATCTACAGGACAAACTGGTGTCGTAGACCCCTCCGTTGCCCAACCTATACTGAAGGTATTGAGAGATAAAGGATGTGGTTTGGATTACATTTTCAATACTCATCATCACTGGGATCATGTCGGGGGAAATGAGGAATTGAAACAACAGTTTCCAAATGTTCGTATTTTTGGTCATCAATCTGATAAGGAACGTATTCCAGGACTAACGAATGGAGTACTGGATGATCAAGTAATCGGATTTGGAGCTCTAAATGGATTTGTCATTCACAATCCTGGACATACCACAGGTGCAATCACGTATGTTTGGGGAGATACTGCCTTCACCGGAGACACCCTTTTCGCTGCGGGTTGTGGTCGGATCTTTGAAGGATCACCCCAAGATATGTATTCCTCACTACATCAAAAGATCGGTTCACTTCCACCTGAAACTCGACTCTATTTTGGGCATGAATATACCGAAAAAAACTTGAAGTTTTGCTTAGACGTGGAGCCAAACAACCACAAAGCACATGTGCTTTTAAAGAAGGTACGCAAAATACGATCTGAAGGGAAATTCACAACCCCATCGACTATTTCTCAAGAATTTGCCACGAATCCCTTTATGAGAACTAAGGAGTTAGAAATTCAAAAAAGAGTTCGAGAATTGGAACCAGATGCTGATTTGAGTCCGGTGTCTGTTTTTCGAGTACTTAGAGAGTATAAGAATCGCTTCTAATTTTTTGGTAATTCTCTAAATGAATCCTTGGAAGCACCTTCAGAAAGTCCGCCAAAAATCTTCTAGATTATGGCTAGGGCTGATGTCGGGCACTTCTTTGGATGGATTGGACATTGCCCTTGTAGCAATATCTGGCTCGGGTTCTTCCACAAAAATTTCCTTGGAGGCTTTTGCCTCTCCTCCCTACTCTGCAGATTGGCAACATTGTCTCCAACATTGTACAAACCCGATGGAGGTCAGTGCCATCGAACTTGGCCAGCTTCATGTCAGTCTAGGGTCACACTGGGCTGAAATCGTCCTCCAGCAACTTCATGGATGGCAAATTGATCCGAAATTCATTGATGCAGTGGCCAGTCATGGCCAAACTGTTTTACACTTGCCTCCTCAATCTACACTAAGGTCGTACCTGCCAAAAAGTTTTCCCAATCAGTTCTCTGCCACGTGGCAATTAGGTGATGCCGACCAATTGGCTCAAAGAATCGGGCTACCTGTAGTCTCAGATTTCCGTATGAAAGATTTGGCTGCTGGAGGTACCGGAGCCCCTCTGTTGCCATATCTTGATTTTCTTCTTTTCAATAAAATAGGGGTTGAAAGGGTCGTTCACAATCTTGGAGGAATCAGTAATCTTACTTTCTTACCAGGTTCAAACAATTCGGAAGCGGTCTTAGCATTTGATACGGGTCCTGCCAATCTTCTCTTGAACATCGGAATGCAGCACTCGGGCACCGGTGAGCTATATGACAAAGACGGTCAGACGGCCGCAAAGGGGAAAGCGAATAATAGATTACTGAATGAATGGTTGAAAAACTCCTACCTAAATTTAAAACCGCCTAAATCCACTGGCCGAGAAGAATTTGGTTCTGAATTGATGAAAACCTGGTTGAATGAGGCAAAGTCAGCAGGACTTTCTCTTCCAGATTTGATGGCTACACTCACCGGTTTTACCGCAGAATCCATCAATCGGGCTTATAGAGATCATTTACCAAGATTGCCCAAAGAATCCTTTTTGAGCGGAGGTGGATCATTCAATCAGGAACTGAAGAAACAGATACAGGACAGATTACCTGAAGTAGAATTCCGAGATTTTTCGGAATTGGGCCAACCTGCAGAGGCAAGAGAGGCAATTGGTTTTGCAGTGCTGGGGAATCAGTTTCTAATGGGGGAATCAACTACTTTTCCTGGCATCACAGGAAATCAATCATCAGTGGTACTGGGTAAACTATCACTCCCAAATTGAACTCTTTGTTTGAACATCCTTCTTGAGATAAAGTGGCTGAACTTGTTCAATTGGTAATTCCCTAACTTGCCCATGAAGGGCAGCTTGATAGATCATCCAAGCATCTGGAACTGGATAATGAAGTATAATTTTTTCTAGCTTAGCCAATTCCGAATCCCTTCTTTGCCCCAATTGTAACAGGTGAACCGGATTTTCTAAAACAGCGTCAGGAAGTTTTTTCAGTTCAGATAGTTCAATGTCAGAAGTCATTTCTGGAAAGCCGTTTTCGTTAAATTGAAACCAAGCCCAGAAAACTTCCTGCCTGGTACAATTCAGCATTACGGGGAAAGGCTTCAATTGAGGTGAAACTTGAAAAGCCAGAACGTCCAAACTGGTTACGCAACGAATAGGCAGCTTTAGTACTTGCGCAATTGTGCGGACGACACTAAGTGCGATTCTAACGCCTGTGTAGGAACCCGGACCACGATTCACAATCAATTCATCAATATCACCTAGATCCCAATTCAAATTTTTCAGCAACTCCTGTAATTGTGAGATTACGATTTGAGCGTTACGGCGTCTGCAATAAGTGTAAAGCAATGCCCTGGGCTCATGATCTTCTAATAAACCTAGGCTAAGATTTTCAAAGAGGGTATCCAACACGAGAGATTTCAATTCATCAACCTTTCATATAAATAATCATGGCTACTCAAGATGAGTTCTCTACTACCATCTGAAACATAATTGATGTTGATGTTGAGCACTTTCTGAGTGTCAATTAAGGGCCTCAGCAATTTTGGCCACTCTACCAAAGTGAATCCATCCACAGCGATTAAATCTTCATAATCGAAGTCTTCCAGTTCTTTTTGATCTTCCAGACGATACAAATCCAAATGGTGGATAACTCCCGAATCGTATGAGTACATATTCACCATGGTATAAGTGGGAGAGGTTACCAAATTCATTGGCACCCCCAAGCTTGCGCAGATATTTTTGCAGAGAGTTGTTTTGCCCGAGCCTAAATCTCCTTCCATCAATACAATACATCCCGGTTCCAATGTTTTTGAAAGTTTTGCCCCGGCAGCTGCCGTTGCCTCTAAATCAGGTAAAAGCCATTTGATCGTGATCATGAGCAAAATTAAAAGAAATCCGTGGTTCTAGAATTCAAGGAAGTTTCCTATAGAGAAAAAGATGAAGAATCCGATCTATCGAAAGTCAGCTTTTCTCTCCGAAGAGGGCAACGTGCGAGTTTACAATGTAGCCGTCCTGAGCAGTCTGAAACTATATGGCGATTATTGCAAACCAATCTAAGGCCTCATAAGGGGAATATAGATGCCCCTGTTCGAGATCAATGCTATAGTGATAGACTTCTAGAAGCAGGTTTAGATCCGCAAAAAACAGTTTTAGAAAATCTGGCCTCACCTCGATTTGAGATGCGTCCTTGGGTAGCAGGCAAACCTAGGACATGGCAACAGATTGCAGATATGCTGGAGGTCTCTAACAGCACTTTACGAAGACCATTAGATTCAGTTGAGATCAGCGGCCGACAAAGAATAATTTGGCTGTTTTTGTGGTGCTTGGACGTAGAACTCTTGATCTTGGAGTCTATTCTGGAAGATCTTGATCAAGCCTTGAAAAAACTAGTTTTTGATTGGTGGGAGGATTCCAAAGGGACAATCCTGTACTTAGGAAAGCCTGCAGAGGATTTTTCTTTTCAGTACCACTTTGCTGTCAATACTGACGGACATCTGATTGATCGCAATATCAAACATGACCACTTTTGGTGAACAAGGCTGTATATGGTGAGATGCCTAGATTATCAAGGATGCATTCCCAACGGTGGTCGTATTCCATATCCATAATCAGGGATTCATCCAACGGAGCAAGCCACCAAGACTCTTCTTGAATTTCTCGATCAAGTTGAAAAGCTCCCCAGCCTGAATAGCCTACACCAAGATGGTAAGTTTGGGGTCCACTACCATCAAGAATCGCCATGAGGACATCTTCTCCAGCACTCAGAGCTATTCTGGAGGAAATTTCTGTGCTTGATTCACAAAGGTAATCTGAGGAGTGCACAGCCCAGAATGATTCTGGTTGCACTGGGCCACCAATTAACAAGGGCACTTCCAGATCGATATGGTTTTGGAACTCCTCTTTCAGAATTTCTGTAACTTTTAAATCTGAAGGGTGGTTCATCACTAGGCCAAAAGCACCTTCCTCACTGTAGTTACAAAGCAAAATTGCTGTCTTGGAAAAATAAGAATCTTGTAAATTAGGTAAAGCCACCAAAATTCCGGGGGCCAATTCTGACTGCTTCATGGGATTATTTGTGCAAGGGTTCCAAAGTTTTCCAGTTGGTAATGAAGGATTCATAATTTTTTGAAGGTCCCCAGAGCCTTTTTGTAAAGTAAGAGAAAGATGGCGGATCTAGACTCCCATAAACTAGCGATAGACTACTTACGGCAAATTCGATACCAAAAACAAAAAAATGCGGCCTGTCAAACTATCCAAGATCAATGGCAGCAGATCTTGGCAGCTGGTGGACAACAAAATCTGATCGGATTAGCCAAACTGCGACATCAGTGGAATACTGATCTGGATCCTTTCCTTGCGAATCACTCCTATCCCAGAAACATCTCATCAATTTATGATTATTCCCTGCAAGAGCTGGAATTTCAGGATTTCAACAATACTGATCTTCAGAAGGCTTATCAAAAACTACTCAACCACAGCTTTCGGAAAAAGTTGGATTTGGTTGCTGCAGTTAGAAAGCAATTACGCCGGAATTTTGAGGAAGACGAACTCGAATTTTTGGAAGAAAGTATTCAGTCAAAATGGGTTGGCAGGTGTTTACACCTAATCGTTTATGACGCCTCGCTTCAACAAGCTTTTCGACTAGAACAGGAAATATACATCAAATTATTTCAGCGGCTTCTTCCAAGATGGGATTTGGTAGGGATTCGATGTCAAATCGGTGATCCCCAGTCATTCCGGAGGGATGAAGAAAATTTAAAACAATTAAAGGAAAACTGGAGTTCCCTTGAAAGCAATTTTTCCAAAAATTCCTCTCCTGGATTTATCCATCGACCAGAAAAAAATTGGGCTATTCTTCTCTGTTACGGTGGTCAGGAAATACAGGCGGACTGGGAGCAGATAAAATGTGAACTATGGTTGGAATTACAGCAAAAATTCCCAGCCATCTTGGTTTCAGTAACAGCTATTGGGTTGCTCAGGCAAAAGCCCTCGAAAAACCTGTTTTCAGTGAAGGAATCTCTTGGCCAATTCGATGAGTTGGTAAAAGTGAAATCATCACCGCAACCATCAAAATCGATGAGTCCCCAAGAATGTAACTCCTCTGCGATGTCGATCCTTCAAAAACTTCATCAAAACTCACTTCTCAAAGTTTCTGAATAATCCCCCCACTCACAAATGATCAATAGAAAAATGGATGCAACCATAACACTCGGACGAGGCCCCGAGTTTCTTTCTAAACAGGAAATCAACCTTTTAACCGATCAAAGTGAAACTGGCCTACATCACCGATTCCGGAACTGCGCACTTGCTGTTCTGAACTGTGGTGGACCCACGGCAGATACCCTCGAGTTGCAAAAGCGTCATAAAGATTTTCAGATCGAAATCAAGCAACCAGCTCGTGGTAATCTTCTAGTTCTTCGAAATGCTCCTGAGACCGCTTTTGTCGATGGGAATATCATATCTGGGCTCCAGGAAATGCTACTCGCCGTCTTGCGAGATATTGTTTACCCTTATTTGTTTGGCCCATCTGAGTCTTCTGAACAGATTACCAATCTAGTGTTTCGAATGTTGCAAAACGCAGAAATTTTTGATTCTAACGCTGAAACGAATCTAATCGTTTGTTGGGGAGGGCATCGTATCGACAGAAATGAATACCAATACACCAAGGAGGTAGGCCACCAACTAGGATTACGGAATCTGGATATTTGCACTGGCTGTGGGGCAGGAGCCATGAAAGGCCCAATGAAAGGGGCCACGATAGGTCATGCTAAACAACGTAGGCGTGGAGGGAGATATATCGGAATTAGTGAACCTCAGATTATTGCAGCGGAATCTCCAAATCCAATCGTTAATGATTTGCTGATTATGCCTGATATTGAAAAGCGCTTAGAAGCCTTCGTAAGACTTGGTCATGGCATCATAGTTTTTCCAGGTGGCGCTGGTACTGCTGAAGAAATACTTTATCTACTTGGTATTTTACTTCACCCAGAAAATGAAGATCTTCCTCTCCCTCTAATTTTTACAGGTCCAGAGAGTTGCCGGCCTTATTTTGAACAAGTAGACCGCTTTATCGCTACAACACTTGGCCCAGATGCCTGCGGAAAGTATAAACTCATCATTGACAACCCGATCATGGTTGCTCAAGAAATGAAACTAGGGTTGCAGGCAGTACAAAAATTTCGTGAGTCATCTCAACTGCCAAAATATTTTAATTGGGGACTCCACATTCAGGAAGAATTTCAACATGCTTTTGAGCCAACGCATCAAAATATGAAGAAATTGGAGATTCACCAAGACCAACCCCGCCATCTTCTTGCCGCTAACCTGCGGAAGGCTTTTTCAGGGATCGTGTGTGGTAACGTGAAAGAATCTGGACGTATAGCGATCGCTCAGGAAGGACCCTATGAGATTTATGGCGATCTAGAAATCATGCACCACTTGGATGAACTTCTGGAAGCATTTCAAAATCAGGGTCGTATGAGGCCTCTGGAATCACAAGGTCCTGAAACCTACAGGTTGGTTAAGAAAAAATAATTTATTTCTTTGTAAGTTGACTGGTGAAATGGCTGATTCCCTAAAAGACTTGTTATCCCAAAGATCTCCTGACAATGACATTTGGCTTTTTGCTTACGGGTCTTTGATGTGGCATCCAGAAATTTCATTTGATTTATCGGTTCGGGCCACCATCTATGGTTATCAAAGAAATTTTTGTTTGTGGAGTACTGAGCATCGGGGTACGGATGAACTGCCAGGATTGGTTCTTGGATTAGAACCTGGTTCATTCTGTGTTGGTAGGGCGTTCAGAATACCTATAGTGGACCACGAGCCCCAATTGACAAGGATCTGGGCCGGAGAAATGGTAACCGGTGCATATCATCCTAAGTGGGTTCAATTGAGGACTTCAAGAGGCACAATTGAAGCCATCGCATTTTTAGTCAACTTGGACCATCCTAAGTATGTAGGTACTTGCTTGACTAAAGAATTGAAAGCAAAGAGGATTTTGGAAGCTAAGGGAAAGAGAGGTTCATGCTATGAGTACATCAAGCAAACTGTTCAGTTTCTCCGTGCTGAAAAAATAGATGATGATAATTTAGAATCACTTTATCAAGAAGTCAGAAAAATTAAGTCTATCAAATCATGCTTATTACAACTCGATCGCACAAATTCTGTGTGATAGCTAATTTAAACTGACTTTGTAGTGAATCAAAAAATCTTGTCTTGCCCTGAAATGATGCGATAGTTTTTATAATTCATACTGACCCCCGTGAGAAAATCCTCAGGTTCAAAAGTCCCCCCTAGGAAGTTCCCCCAATATGCTTGTCATGATAGCCGATGCGAACCCTGAATCGCGGGAACAGCTACGTAATTTTCTTGAAAATCAAGAGCATGAAGTTCTCATCGCTGAAGATGGTGAAGAAGCTTTGGGGATTTTTCACGAACAAAAAGAGATTCAGGTAGTTTTCAGTGGTTTGATGATGCCGAAACTTGGTGGACTCGAACTCATGAAAGAATTGAAAGCCATTAATCGAAAACTACCTTTTGTAGTGCTGATTCCTTTGGAATTTCCTGACATGGCGCGCCAAGCCCTTCGTCAGGGAGCCTGTGATTTCTTGATTCGTCCCTTCACCAATCGTGATCTTCATCGTACTCTGAAACGTGTGAACTCCCTAATGGCTGATTCACGCTTCAGCAACTACTGCTTGGAACATTCGATTCTTGAAAGCCGAACCATTGAGATGGAGAACGATTTCGAATGCATTGGCTCCATTACCACCTTCATCACAAGAAACCTTCCCCGTTATGAAATTCTAAGACCCGAAGAACTCTTCACAATAAGGATTGTACTCAAGGAAGCTTTGGAAAATGCCATCGTCCATGGGAACCTGGAAATGACGGATGTCTTGCATCGCCTGGGATTTGAAGAGATGCGCGAAGCAATTGCTGAAAGACGTGAGGAAGAGCCCTATCGGAACCGCAGAATAGTTTTAAGTTACAAAATAAGTAAAAATTCTGCGAAGTATGTGATTCGAGATGAAGGCAAAGGCTTTGATCACGACTATGAGGCAGGGAATCAAGAAACCGAGGAAATTTTTCAAAATACGGGCAAGGGATTGCTCTTAATCACCAACTTCATGCACGAGGTGTATTGGAATGAGCGCGGTAACGAAATCACGATGGTTCGCTATCGCAAGCGCAGTAAAAGCTAGATATTCAATAATTCTATTGATTGGGCTTAGCTTTCTTTCATTTGCTTGCTCCACTGTTCAAGATACCAATATCCGCACGCCAGCTCGAGAGCTATATAATCAAGCTGTCATCGCTTCCGAAGATCAGTTTTATACAGAAGCTGAAGAGCTTTTTCGAAAACTGAGCACCGAACACTCTGGCACCCAATTAGCCACACTAGCATACCTCCAACTTGGTGAACTTTTCTTCAAACGCACCAAGTGGGACGACGCTGAAGTCAATTATCGTTCTTTTCTGATCAGAAATCCAAACAGCCACCTGACTCCTTATGTGATAAGCCAAATCATCAGTCTAAATTACGAAAGAAACCGTTACGGCATTTTCATTCGTGAAAGATCTTTTGACAGAGACATGGAGCCAAACCGTAAAATCATTCAGGAATATCAGAGATTCTATCTGCTTTATCGACAAAGCAATTACTTGGAGGATGTCACTGAATTACTGAGAAACGCCAGTAATGACTTGGCAGAGTATGAATTTGTTGTGGGAGAATATTATTTCTCGCAAAAGGCTTATGACTCAGCTATCACAAGATATCTGTACCTTTTGAAGAATTTTCCGAAATTTGAGCGCAGGAATCAAATTGCTGAACGACTGATTGATGCCTATGAAAACAATCAACAGCCTGATCGAGCCAATTCAATCAGAATGATCCTTGAAATTCAATCATCTCAATCAACCTGAAATAATGATTTTTTTTCGTCTAGGCTTACTTGGTTTGACCCTTATCCTAGCTTCGAGCTGTGCGACACTTAAAAGACTAGTTCCAAATGAATCAGCTGAAGTTGAGAACCAAGCACAAGAGCAGGAACTACCCGCTTCAGTTAAACCTATAAGTGAAAATGAACTGAAAAAACGTGAATCTACTCTTCAGGCAAAGCAAAATTCAGCATCCAAAGAGGAAAATGCTGAGCTAAAGGAGCAAGTTCTGAGCTTAGAGGCACAGCTTCTTCGTCAAGAGAAAGCCTTTGCTGAATTACAGGATCAATGGACTACTAATTTTTCACTTATGGAAAAAGCCGTTTCAGAAACTCTTCGTGAGAATCAACAATTGATTGCGGAACTTCAGCAAAGCGTCGAAGCCATGCCCAACAACATGGCAGCTTCAGAAAAACCTCAAATCAGACAAGCTTCAACACCTTCCCAAGTCACCCCGAAGCCTGTAACACCGAAGCTTCCGACCTCACCAGATTCCCAGTCTATTACAAAAACCCTGATCAGTCAGCCTCCGAGCATTCCAGTAGTTGAAGAGGTTTCATTAGCATCCCTCCAACAAAAACCCAAACCTCCTCCATTACCTGAAGTTAGCGCATTGATTCAGAAAGAAGAAAAGCGCGATACGTCGGATCAGGATCCTCCAACAAATCTTACTTTGGAGGAATCTAAAGATAGATCACAAACCGATGCTGCAGAAGTCGTTGTTCAAAATGAATTGAATACAGCTGAAATTTTCGAAGATCCAGACTTGAACGAGCCTATCCAGCCCTTGGCCCTTCAAAGAAGACCAGGTATTAAAAAATTATATAATCAGGGAATGTCTGCTTTTATTCAGGGTGACTATCCTGAAGCAGTAGATGTCTTTGAAGGTTTTGTGGAGGAATTTGAAGATGATGTCGATAGTGATAATGCATATTATTGGATCGGCTACTCCCAGTTTAAACTTGGCAAATGGGACGCTGCTGAGTCTGCATTTCGGAAAGTTTTACAAAACTACGAGCATCGTCCAACATCTCAAGGTTTCAAGACCCCAGACGCAATTTATATGTTGGGTAAATTAGCGGAAACGCGGAAGCAGTCCGAACGGGCTGCTTACTACTTCAGAAATGTCTTAGAGAACTATCCTGGTTCAGCTGCTGCTAATAATGCTCAAGAGGATCTCAGAGCAATAAGATAATCCTACTCATCCCCTTCCGACCAATTGAAGATAGATTCAGCCACAGATGCAAAAAAACTCTGAGTAGGAACATCTTCAGCAGCTACAAGTGGGATCTGACGCATCGTTTTCCCAGCCATTCTCAATTCTAATGTTCCGAGCATGCTCCCTTTTTCAACGGGTGCTACAACTTTCTCTGGTAATTGATAGAACAGTTTCACTTTATCCTCTTCTCCAGGACCTAAAAGCAGTGACGCCGACATCTGGGGTTTTATAGAGACTTCTTTACGCTGACCATCCTCAACAAGAACAGTTTGAGAAATGATTTTACCTGCCTTCACGAGCTCAGTTGTTTGATACTCATTAAATCCTTTGTCCAACAAATACGATGTAATTCGACTTCGCCATTTGACATTTGGAGAACCCATCACCACGCTGATTAACCTTCGCTCTCCTCTTTTCGCGGTGGAGACCAAGTTGAATCCAGCCGCTCGGTAATATCCTGTCTTCATCCCATCCATGCCATTGTATGCTCTCATCAACTTACGATTGGTGTTGACTAACTGAAATGTCCCTGCTCGGAAGGAATCAATTTCAATAGCTGACCACTTTAGATACTGGGGATGATTCTGGAGGATAAATCTAGCCAATAGAAAAAGATCGTAAGCTGTACTGACGTTATGTTTTTCTCCTCGACTAGGAGGAAGACCATGAGGCGATTGAAACTCTGTATGAGTCATCCCTAATTCTTTGGCTCTTTGGTTCATCAGACGTACGAAGGAATCCTCATTGCCTGAAACATGCTCGGCCATTGCCAGTGTCGCATCATTGGCTGACCGCACAATCATAGCCTTCAAAAGTTCTCGGACGGTAAATTCTTCTCTTTCCTTCAAGAAGACCTGTGTGCCCCCAATTTTACTGGCTTTAGTAGAAGTTACTACAATGCTCTCTAAGCTTGTCTTGCCTGCCTCGATGGCCTCGAAGGTCAAGAGAACCGACATCAATTTAACGAGAGAAGCTGGGTAAACCCTAAGATGTTCCTGCTCTGAGAACAAAACTCTTCCTGTGTCTGCATCAGCCATTAAGACAGCTTTGTAATTTGGGCGGAATTTCTTAAGTGTTTGGTCCGCGCTTACTAAACTAGGGAAGAATGCTAATGCCAGAGCAAATTGAACTGCCAATATCCAAGCGAAATTCTTTGGAGTTCCTATCATTGTTTTCATCCATTAATCCAATCATAGGGTTGATAATATGACAGCATTTCCTCCTGTGCACTCCCGGATTCAGGCTGCCAGTTATAATGAAATTCCACCTCCGGTGGAAGTGACATGAATATCGATTCAATCCGGCCTCCTGATCGAAGCCCGAAAAGTGTTCCCCGATCATAAATCAGATTAAATTCAACGTATCGACCTCTTCTAATTTTCTGAAAGATCGAGTCAACTGCGTCAAAAGATTCATCTTTACGGCGTTCAACAATTGGAGCGTACGCAGGAAGAAATGATTCTCCAACTGCTCGAACAAGATGAGCGTGCTTTGCTTCTGTACCTTTCAAATAATCGAAAAAAATACCACCAACCCCTCTCATTTCTGCTCTATGCCTGATTGTGAAGTATTGGTCGCAAGTTTCTTTATATTGCTCATAAGATGAAGGAATGACCGAGTTGCAAGCTTGCTGCAATGTTTGATGAAATTCTTTGAAATCCTTTGGATAGGGATAGTATGGAGTCAGATCTGTCCCTCCTCCAAACCAGCTTCGGCCTTCATTTGTTTCAAAGTACCGAACATTCATATGAATCGTAGGAACTTTGGGGGAATTTGGATGAATGACCAGTGAAAGCCCGCACGCCGCAAAAAGACCTTCCTCAACCTGAAATTGGGAAGCTAGTTCCTTAGTCATCACTCCGTGTATGGAAGAGATATTTACTCCCGCTTTTCCAAAGGTTTTTCCACCAGTGAGTATCCTTGTCCAACCACCACCACCTTGCTCCCTTTCCCAAATATCTTGTTGAAACCTCTGTATTGGCTCAAAGGCTTCTAAACCATTACAAATTTTGTCTTGCAGCCTTCTTATAAAGGCTTCCATCTCTCTAAAAGTTGGTGATAATTCCATCGAAATTTTCTGAATTTTTTTGATTCATTTCCATTATTCGCTGCATGTAAAATGCCAGTTTAAGATTGTTTTTTCATCCTTGCAGCTTTGCAAATTCAGGTTGAGTTGTTCAAGATTTAGCGACAGCAACTCATGCTTTGCAGGTTCTTCAAGAGCAATTTAGGAGGGCTATCTGAGTTCGAAATCTTCAGTTTACATCTGAAATGTTCTTGGTTTTGCATAGAATCAAGCAGGACAATAGCTTCGGTCTTAACACAAGCTCCAACTTAGAAAGAGGCTTCATGCAGGCGACGGAACAAACAACCACTCTAGATGCTGAAAAAGAGTGGAAAATTCTTAATCAACTTGCTGAAATTGCTGCTGATATTGAGAATCAGACAAGTTACTATTCTTTTCAATTAGAGGATGGTAGCCCAATATCTGATACGTTATTGGTGGACGTGAACAGCTGGATTTCCCAATTGCAGTCTCTAGTTCCAAACACAAATCTCCAAGAAGCTGTACCCGTTGTTCTTCCCAATCTAACACCCACTGCATCGACTTCAGCATCTGAGAAGGAATCTTCAGAAGTAAAATCAGATGAAGCCAAGGAGATCGATGAAGAGTTCCACAAGGATCCTGTAAACGAGGAAATTGGAGCAGATTCTTCAACTTACCTAGGCGCTGTTGCAGAAGCTGTCGCCCAAGAATTACAAGGGAATCCTACAGCTGGTTTTGAGAATGCTGATGACCTAGACGCCAGTGAATCAAATGAAGAAAACCTAGATTCTACAGATCCTATTAATGAAGATGATGAAGAGCTTGCCTCGATCAACCAAGCTATCGAAGAAGCTGAGCAAATTGAAGCTCAGTCAGTGCACAGAGTTCAGCTGAATTCTGAGCTTGAAGATGAACGCGAATCAAACCTAGATGAGGTTGAAGAAGAAATTGAAGAGGAGGAAGCAGAATCATGGTTTCAGGAAGAGTTAGCTGAGGAGGAACAAGCTTTTTCCCTCAAAGATTCAGGAGAGGAAGAAATCCACGCTGAATCACTACTCCTTCAAGAAGCAGCAGAACCGTCCCAAGTTGCAAAGAGTGAAGGTGAAGAACAAAGTGATGAAAATCCTGAAGATTCTGAAACCGAATTGGGATTTTCGGAGGCTGAAGATACTCCGGAAAAGGTTGAAGCTTCGGAGGAAGTAATTTCTGATTTGAGTAATTTAACTAGGGAGTCAGTAGAAGCTCAACCCGTTACAGCTGAGGAATTAATTGAAGGTGATAAACTTGTCCTCTCGAGAATGCCAGATGATGCTAACCCTGCGGATGAACCAATAATTGATGAAAACTCAGAATCTCTTGAGGCCTCCGAAAGTTCAGAAAATCTGGTAACTGAAGATGCAAATGAGTCTCTTGAAATCCTGACTCCATCTGAAGTTGAACTACTCGCAAGCGAAGCATCACATGGAGGGGTCATAAATGAAGAGGAGGAGTTAGAAGAGGAGGAGGAGTTAGAAGAGGAGGAGGATTCGGTAGTTGAACTGGATTTAGAGTCTGAAGAGAATCTAACTGAGGAAGATCCTGAAAATCTAGCAATTCAAGATGATAATAAAATTGAGACTGAGGTCACAAGAGATTCAGACCAATCTGATCAACCAACTCCTGAATATAATGGAATAAATCAAGATCTTACTTCAGATTCAGAGTCTACTGAAATTGAAAGTAAAAATCTCGAGGAAGAGACTTTAGAATCCTCAGAAATCGATTCAGAATTGAAATCTGATGAAGTGAATGATGAATCTTCAGAAATCGATGACCTGCAAGAAATTTCTGTTGAGGAGGATGAGGTTGAGGAAGACAGAGACATACTGCAGATAGAAAACTCTGAGGATATGTTGACTGAAGAGTCCGAAGCTGAGGAAGGCCCTGATTCACTTGATACTCAAAACTCACAGACCAAGAATTCGGATGAGTTGGGTGAAAGTGTCAACGAAGAGCAGACAAATGAAAATTCCGAAAATGAAGTTGAACAACTTTCTGATGGAGACGAGCATCAAGACGAAGAAGCACTTGTGATAGAATCAGAACAAGAAATTTCCCAAGAAGCAATGGATCTTCAAGATTTAGAATCTCTTGAGAGTTCTAATCCCACACTTGTTATCCCTGAGAAGATTTCAGAATCGTCTCCAGAAGAGGAAGAAAATTCAACCGATTCACAAAATGAACAATCTGCTGCCAATCTACAGTTCCTACAAGAACGCTACAATCGAATTGCGGATGCTGCTCTAAAAGAGGGTAAATTAGAGCTAGCCAAGGACTGCTATGATAGCTTGGCAAAAATATTAAGACTGATGAAATAATTTGCTGGTATCGGAATCATCGTAAATTCTTTGATGACAGCAATCCGCTTCTGTCGCAGAATAATTATCATCTCTTAAAAACATTGAACTAAAGCGGCTTAGATGTCTGACCTGACGATCCCCAAAAACCTTCTCGCAAAAAAAGAGAAGACCTACCCAGTCCAGATCACAACCCCTACTGAAAAAATCACTGAATTCACCTTACAGTTAGATGCTGGATTAGCGCGGACAAATGATACAGCTAACCATGAAGCTGCTCGTCTGCAGGCTCAAGCACACTTATTACTAGAGCAAGCACAGCTTGTGGAATGGCAAGCTGATATTCGCCAGAAAATTCGATCTTCAAGCATGCGTTTCAAACCAGCAGTTCATCAAGACTACTACCTCTATGAAAACGCTGGAGACCCTCAATTAACAATGATTTCTCCTGATGAATGGGCCGGACCTTCTCCATACGGGGCCTGTTTGGCTAAAGTTCGACAATTAGGGGATCTGACTTGGGATGTCCAACACCCTTAAATTCCTGATGCAAAACCTCCGAAAAAGACGCATAGAAAAAGTCCTCGTCGAAAATGATTTATATTTGCTTTGGAAAGATGGAATGGAGGCCCGACTTCCCTACTTTGATCTGAGAGATGCCTGTCCATGCGCACTGTGTGTAAACGAGCTCACAGGTGAGAAGATCTTAAAATCCTCTGATATTCGTAAAGACATTCAGCCATCGCGAAGTGAATTCGTTGGAAATTATGCGCTCAGGTTCTATTGGAATGACGGACATGACTCAGGCATTTATAATTTTCGAATGCTCCGTGAATTGTGTGAGCATACTCTTTCCAAATCCTGAATCATCGGAATACTATGCAGGAACTCAAAGTAAATTTATTAGCCGAGGGGCTCAGGATCGTAATAGTTGCGTCAAGATTTAACGAAATGATCGTCGACCGACTCATCGAAGGCGCATCAGACACTTTCCGGCAATTTGGTGGTAGTCCTGATGAGCTACTGCTTACGAGAGTTCCAGGTGCTTTTGAAATTTCAACTGCCGCCCGGCAATTTGCAGAAACCGAAGCCTATGATGCAATTGTTTGTTTAGGAGCTGTCATTCGGGGTGCAACTTCGCACTATGATCACGTTTGTTCGGCCGTGACCAGCGGAGTGGCCGTAGTAGGTGCAGACACAGGCATTCCCACAATCTTTGGCCTGCTCACTACAGATACGATTGAACAAGCGATTGAACGATCAGGGACAAAGGCAGGAAATCAAGGCAGATACGCCATGCAGGCGGCTATAGAAATGGCAAATCTTAGCAGACTTATTGGGAGTCGACATAGTTAAGTGTTCGCAACAACAAATCACGATGCAACGGATTATTAAGCTGTTTGGTGCCAAAACCAAAAATTGAATCTTGCTTCTGACCAATGTCCAACAATTCTGACCAGAAGCCACAAGACAAAGAAGCTGAATAAGAATCTACAAACCAAAATGCCTACCCAATCCGCACCCAGTAGCAGCATGAGTAACGTATCTTCGATAGCACTATGGAAGATGCTCATCAACGCAAGCGAGAAGTAAATATCTTTTGTTGATAACAATCCTGATCTTGCTTCCTTCAAAATTAGTCCGCCGCCATAAGCTAACCCCAAGGTAATTCCAATTACAGTTAAGTTAGTCGCCTGTTTACTGATCGAAAGAACTCTTAAAATAGGTTCCAACAGAGTCTGAAAAAATCTGGTTGTACCCGATTCATCCAAGATTTTCATCAGAGCAACGAGTCCGACAAGTATTACGAAAATCCAGAAAAAGTTTTCGATTTCACTTAGAACCCAGTTTATAATTCCAGGCTCTATTGGACTAGGCTCCCAAACTAGCTGGGCCGGCTGCTGATTCCAACTCATGGCAGACTGAACGAGATGGAGTATGTATCCGTACACAATCGCTGAGCCAACTCTCAATAGGCCGATACTCCAGATTCTTGGCCCTGTCTTCTGAACAATTCTCAGTTCAACTGGCAAACTATGCGCAAAAAGCATCATTGAAGTCAGTACTGTAACCTGAGCAATACTGAGTGTCTCAATATCGCCCATTAGATTGATGTATACCAAGACAGCAGCGTAAAAGTTAGTAAACAAGGCAGTCGCCCAAACCAAACCGGTGTATCCAGGCAAACCCAAGAATTGCATCAAGGGTGTTAACCACTCTCCAAGAACTGTGATCGCACCGAGTTCCTGTAAGATCTTCACCAAGATCACCACTGGAATCATCACTTTGAATAGCTCAAAACTGATCTCGAGTGAATCTTTCCAAACATCTTTCAGTACATTTCCCCAGCGTGAGTTGATTGTCATGTCCAGCCACCATCAACAACCAGTTGTTGCGCTGTGATCATGCGGCTAGCATCTGAAGCTAAAAACAGAGTGGCCTGTGCCAAATCTTCTGGTTGAATATGATCTGGCAGACATTGACGCTCTTCCAATTGTTTCAACCCTTCTGGGGTAACGTGGAGGGTCAACTGTCTCTCGGTCATGACCCATCCAGGAACAAGCATATTGACTCTGACTCGATCTGCTCCGCCTTCATTGGCCAGGGATCTTGAGAATCCCCAAACCGCTGATTTTGCAGTGGTGTAAGCTGGCATGCCCGTTTGCTTAGCCATCCAGGATACAGAGCCATAGTTGATGATGGATCCACCACCATTTTCCTGCATCTGTGGCAGAACGGCCTGAGCCGTGAAAAAGAAGTGTCTCAGATTGGTAGCCATGCGCTCATCCCAATACTCTGGGGTCACATCTTCAAGCTTGTGCCGGGTGTCGTTGGCTGCGTTATTGACCAATACCTGGATTGGACCATGCTGAGCGTGGATTTCACGAATCCAGCCCTGTAATTCGTCAATCTTCAGCAAATTGATCGCTTTAAAGGTCGGGATACTTCCCCCAGCATTTGATAAGTGCTGGCAAAGGTCTTGACCAGCCTCAGCGTTCAAATCCACGAAGAAAACTTCTGCTTTTTGAGCACAAAAAGCTTCCACAATGGCCTTGCCGATACCACTGGCCCCACCAGTGATGAATACTCTCTTGCCCACAAGATCTGAGTAAATAGGATTGGTCATCAGTCCCAAATTATTTGGTGTTAGAAAGTTCAATAAGTAGCCCGTCCACCTGAGAGATCGAAGGCGGCTCCGGTCGTAAAGGAATTTTCTTCAGAAGCAATCCAGCAGACCATTGCAGCAATCTCTTCTACTTGAACAAAACGGCCTCTTGGAATCTTTGAGAGCATATACTGAATATGTTCCTCGCTAAGTTGCTCAAAAATTCTTGTTCGGGCCGCAGCCGGAGTGATGCAATTAACAGAAATATTTAAATCTGCAGTTTCTTTGGCGAGTGATTTCGTCAAGGCGATAACACCCGCTTTGGATGCGGAATAAGCCGAAGCATTTGGGTTCCCTTCCTTACCAGCTATCGAGGCAATATTGACAATTCGTCCATAGTTTTGCTGACGCATACCCGTGATCACCGCCCTACACACATAAAAAGTTCCGGTCAAATTGATATCCAGAGTTTTTTTCCATAGAGCCAAATCGTAGTTTTCAACATTCGCAGTATCTCCAGCAATTCCCGCAGAGTTAACCAACACCTCTGCACCACTAAATTTATCTTTGGTGGAATCCCATGCGCTGTTAACAGAGTCAAGATCAGCAACATTGACTTGAATCGAAACAACCTGTCCTTCTGGATATTCAGACGCAACCGATTCGGCAAGGCTCGCATCCATGTCCCAAATTGCGACCTTCGCACTCCCTGCGACAAGCCGATCCACAATCGCTCGGCCAATTCCTTGGGCACCGCCAGTCACAATCGCCCGTTGGTTCGTAAAATCGTAATGGTTCCTCGCCATGGATTCTCCTATTGGTTAAGATTCAGGCTTTAGCCCTAGATTCGGCTCAAGAGACACTGAAACGAAGATGAATGAGGACTTGGCAAGGTTTAATTTGCCATGTATGTTTTCGAATTTAATCAAATTTTCAAAATTACAGAAAACTTTAGCATCTCTTAAATCAAAGATTCTGCAAGCCATCAAAAGAATCTATGATTAGCAAAACATAATTCTAACTGTAAAGGAAACCATGAGTTCGTTTCGAGTATTGAGCCCTGACTTTCAATACACCGATGGAGGTATTGTTGAGAGAGAAGTAGCTACAAGCTATCTAAATCTTGACCTGTATCAATGTCATCAAGAAGTCTCTTCGGAGAGCCTTTCAAAATATTCTGGACTTCTCGTATATCACATTGCAAAAATCGATGACTGCTTCATGGATCAACTAACTAACTGCCGTATAATCGTTCGCTGTGGGGTAGGTTTCGACAATGTTGACCTGAAAGCAGCAGCAGAAAGAGGAATTGCTGTTTGTAATACTCCCGACTACGGAACCGGTGAGATTGCTGATCATGCGATTGGTATGATTCTCGCGTTAGAGCGGCAATTCGTTTCTTATCATAACCTTTTACAAAATGACCCTTTCACAAACTTCAGCCACTTAGGAGCTCCCCCAGGAAGAAGGCTCCGAGGAAGAAGTATCGGATTGGTGGGAATGGGGCGGATAGGCTCTGCAACCGCGCTTAGAGCCAAAGCCTTTGGGATGCGAGTGGTGATTTATGACCCCTATTTGCCAAGGGGACAGGAAATTGCGGTCGGAGTTGAGAGGGTTGAGAGCCTTGAAGAACTATGTCGCCAGGTCAACATCCTCAGCATCCACACACCTCTGACTGAAGAAACTAAGGGAATCATCAATGAGAAATTACTGCGGTTATTGCCCAGAGACTCGATTCTGATCAACACAGCGAGGGGGCCTATTCTTGATTTAGATGGCGTTTATAATGTCCTCAAGGATGGCTATCTTCGTGCAGCAGCGATCGACGTCTTTCCAACCGAGCCTCCAGACCCAATGCCAAGATTGTTGGAAGCTCTGCATAACAATGAAACCTGGCTTCAACAACGACTGCTCGTCACTCCCCACACAGCTTGGTACAGCGTTGATAGTGCGCTAGACCTCAGACGAAAATCCGTAGAAACGGTTCTTCTGTATCTCAAAGATAACAAGTTGAGAAACTGTGTAAATGCTCACCTTCTCCGGCCAGGACAATCCTTCCGCTGATTTCTTGTTCCATCATTTTTTCAACTTCATAACAGGTAAACCATGTCTTCAAATAACAACTCCAAAGTTGCCATCATTACTGGGGCTGGAACCGGTGTTGGGCGTTCAGTCGCTCAACGATTTTTAAACGAAGGTTACCAAGTTGCGCTTCTCGGTAGGCGTCAAGAACTACTTGCTGAAACAGCAGCAGGGGCTGAGAATGCGCTCGTTCTACCCTGTGATGTAAGTCAACCTGAAGCAGTTGAAAACGCATTTACAGATGTTGTTAAAAAGTGGGGTCGCATTGATGTCCTTTTCAATAATGCTGGAATGGGAAGCCCTTCAAGAACCATCGATGAAACCCCAATCGAGGACTGGCTCAAAGTCGTTGATGTCAATTTGACCGGTTCCTTCCTCTGTGCGAGGGCAGCTTTTGCACAAATGAGACGTCAGAATCCACAGGGTGGTCGCATCATCAACAACGGTTCCATATCCGCCTACGTTCCTCGTCCTGGCTCTGCACCCTACACGGCAACAAAACACGCGATTACAGGGTTAACCCGCTCACTTTCTTTGGATGGCCGTCCTTTCAACATTGCTTGCGGACAGGTTGATATTGGGAACGCTGCTACTCCGATGACTGATCGGATGGCAACAGGTGTACCCCAGGCTGACGGCAGTGTTCGGATTGAGCCTAGAATGGACGTTGAAAATGTCGCGACAACTGTCCTCTACATGGCAGAATTGCCCTTGGAAGCAAATGTACAGTTTGTCACTGTCATGGCTACTACGATGCCGTTCATTGGTCGTGGATAAACACCATTCAAAATTTTGAAGATAAATATCAATAAAGGAAATCTTGATGAACAAAGTCATGTTGGTCACAGGGGGAAGCAGGGGAATTGGAGCGGCAACAGTCCGTCTGGGTGCGAAGCGAGGCTATGCGGTCGCAATCAACTACCAGAAACGAGAAGATGTTGCGAAAAACTTGACGGACGAAATAAATAATGGAGGTGGAAAGGCTATCATCATTCAAGCGAATGTGAGCGTAGAATCAGAGATTATTGAGATGTTCAATCAGGTGGACAAGCAATTGGGGACTCTGACTGCCTTCGTCAACAATGCTGGAATCATCCAGCCTCCGAAACCACTTGTTGAAATGACAAGGGAGCGTTTGCAGGGACTTTTTGATGTGAATATTCTTGGGGCAGTTCTGTGTGCCCGAGAAGCCGTCAAACGAATGTCTACTCGATTGGGAGGTTCTGGAGGAGCTATCGTCAATCTTTCGTCCGCAGCCGCCAAGATGGGGGGGCCCAATTCATTTTTAGATTATGCAGCCAGCAAAGGAGCCATCGACACCTTTACACATGGCTTGGGCCAGGAAGTCGCAAATGAGGGAATTCGAGTGAATGGTATCCGCCCGGGGCTAATTTATACCGATATTCACGCAAGCCTGGGTGATCCTGATCGTGTGAAACGATTGGAAAATGTGGTTCCCATGAAACGAGGTGGGCTTCCAGAAGAAGTCGCTGAGGCAATCATGTGGTTGTTATCCCCCGAAGCATCCTACGTCACCGCGTCCACACTGGATGTCGGAGGGGGACGGTAAGAGTTATTAGCAAATAAAATTTTTCAGAAGCTTTAGGAGTACCCGATGAAATATCGTTATCTCGGCCGATCCGGTCTGCTTGTTTCCAGAATCTGTTTAGGCACGATGACATTTGGAATGGCCAATTGGGGCTGTGACCAAAATCAGGCTTCGCGCATTGTTGATACCTTTGTTGGTGCCGGAGGAAATTTTCTCGACACTGCAGATATGTACAGCGCTGGGGTTTCAGAAGAAATGACGGGCAAAGCCATCAAATCCCATAATCGTGATGAACTAGTCATTGCAACCAAAGCTTGGTTTCGAACTTCGGAAGGCGCAAATGGTAGCGGTAGTTCCCGTAAGCATATTTTGGAAGCTGTGGAAGCAAGCTTGCGAAGACTAGGAACTGATTACATCGACCTTTATCAAGTGCACGGTCTAGACTGGTTCACTCCCATGGAGGAGACGATGCGAACCCTGGATGATCTGGTTCGGCAAGGCAAAGTTCGCTACATCGGTTGCAGTAATTATTACGCTTGGCAAATGGTCAAAGCCAACTCGATTGCAGAAAAGATGAACTTGGAAAAGTTTATCAGCGCTCAGCACATGTATAACTTGGTACGTCGTGATATTGAACGAGAGATTCTTCCAGCCTGTGCCGACCAAGGATTGGGGATGCTCTGTTGGAGTCCGCTAGCAAGCGGGTTTTTAAGTGGAAAATACCAACGGGGAGGTGATATTCCAGAGGGATCCAGAATTTCTTTCCGAAAAAGTGTTGATATTCCAAGATATTTCCATGATCACGCCTTTGATACCGTGGAAGCACTAGTTGAATTAGGAGAAGTGACTGAGAAGCCTCCAAGCCAGCTTTCCACTGCTTGGCTTCTTGGAGATCGTCGAGTTACATCTGTCATCTCTGGCCCCAAAACCGTTGCGCAAATTGAAGATGTTTTGGCAGTCGCGGATTGGGATCTCGAAGCAGATCACTGGAATCGGTTGGAGGAAGTCTCCAACTTCAAGCACGGATATCCGTTGGATTGGATTGATCAAAGCTATGGAAATATTGGTGGAATGGAAGAATTCTCTCCTGCCCACCATCGCTTGGTTCGAGATCGTAGCTAAGCTCATCTTAACAGCCCTTTAGTCAATCTTAGAAAGGTCGCTTAATCTAATAAGGTTCACATGACGAATTCTTCTTGGCCGCTATTCAAGCTAGGACTCAATCCTTATGGAATGACCTATTACCTTGGTTTACAAGGACGAGGCACCGCCAGACAAAATCCAAACGGGACAGGTTTGGAAGGGTTTTTAAAGATTGCCGAGGAACTTGGTGCTAAGTCCTTGGAAATCTTTGATCCCTGGTTACAAGAGTTTTCCGGCAATGAATTTCAAAGTTTGAAGGATCGCTTAGACCAGAGAGGAATCACTCCAGTTGTTTCAGGAAGCTATATTCTTGAGGAAACGGGCCATGTTTTTAGGTCAGCGCAACTGCTCGAGGCAAAAACAATCCGCTTTGCTTTGACCAACGTGCTTTCTGGCGGAAGAGCCTTCCGAACTGATTGGAATGAACTGCGCCAAGCGGTTCGAAAAAAGATCCTTGAACTTGGTAAAACCGCTGCTGATGCCGGTTTGATGATTGCCATTGAAAATCATCAAGATTTCACTTCCGCAGAACTAGTGGAATTCTGTGACATGACCTCAGGGGTTGGAATTACTTACGACACCGGCAACTCCTTTCCAGTGGCTGAATCCCCTAATCAATTTACGAAAACAGTTGCGCCTCACGTTATACATTTACAGCTCAAGGACTACCGGGTGCAGTTCACTAATGAAGGATTCCGACTGGTACGCTGTACGATTGGAGAGGGAGCTGTGCCATTTGATGAAATCTTCAAAGAAATTGGTAAACACCAAAATCAACTAACTGCGGTACTAGAGCCAGGAGCTCTTGAGGCTCGACACGTTAAACTCTTCAAAGAAGATTGGTGGCGGGGCTATCCAGCAAAATCGGCAACTGAGCTGGCAGAATGTCTATTAGCAACCCAGAAAAACCCTCTATCCAACAAAGAGGACTACCGTACGCCATGGGAAAAAGGTGAGGACAGCAAGCTGGTAGATTATGAACTCCAAATGTACCGCAAAAGCTTTGCGAATATGAAAAAACTAGGAATGTAAAAACCATTAATGAGTAGTTTAAAAGGAAAAATTGCCCTCGTTACAGGCTCAGGCCGAGGACTGGGCAAAGTAATGGCTCAAAGACTTGCTGATCAGGGCGCAAATATTGTTCTGCATGACATCAGCTGGGATGCCCCTGAAAAGTATAAAGAAGCTCAAAGCCTTGCAGAGGTTGCCAAAGAATTTGAAAAGAAGGGAGTGGAAGTACTAGCGGTGACCGGAAATATTGGGGATGTCCAAGCGGTCGCAGCAATGTGCAGTAAGATTGAAGAAAAATTCTCGCAGGTGGATATTCTTGTCAATTGTGCTGGAGGTGACATCGGGGCTAGTGGTGGCAAACCATCACCCAATAATGCACTAGATATCCCTATCGAAGATGTACAGGCACTGATCAACAACAACCTGATTGGAACCATCAACGTTTGCAAAGCATTCATCCCAGCAATGCGAGATCGGAAATCCGGAGTTGTCGTCAATATTGGATCTGTAGCAGGACAATTCGGTGTTTCTGATGGGGCAATTTACGGAATTCTAAAGGCTTCTGTCACGCACTATACCCGTTGCCTTGCCAGTGAACTCAAGCAACACGGGGTTCGAGTAAATTGTGTTGCCCCTGGACCTACAAAAACTGCTCGTTTTGAGGCTACAAGGGTTGTTGATCCAGAGATGATGGATTCCCAAAAAGCTTCCCTAGTTCGCTACGGAGAGCCTGGCGAGATTGCGGATGCAGTCGCGTTTTTGGTGTCTGACCAAGCAAAATTCATCAATGGGCAAGTCCTCTGTGTTGATGGAGGGTTGGTTAACTTCCCCAGTTAGAAATATTTTTTTGAACCCATCTACGTTTCATCAAGCAATTCTGTGAGCCCAACACTGGACCATCAGCAAATCGATCGGCTTTACAATTTTTTGGAGGGAACCGTCCAAAGAGGTGAAGTCCCAGGTGCTGCAGTCCAACTTTCGATTGGAGACAAGCCTAGTGTCAGCAAGGCTTTTGGAAGATTTAAGCCGAATCTTGCTACTCCAATGCAGCAGGATTCAATCTTTCTGGTAGCCTCGATCACAAAACCCTTTACCGTAGCTGCTGCAGTTTTGCTGGCAGAACGTGGTCAACTCTTACTGGATGATCCAGCCTACCATTACCTTCCTGAGTTCGGAAATTCTGGAAAAGAAGACATCTCACTTCGACATTTGATGACTCACAGTTCTGGGCTACCAGACATGCTTCCAGAAAACCAGAGCTTGCGTGAACGACATGCCCCAATGTCTGAGTTCATAGAGCAGATCTGCCAGTTGAAATTGGACTTTCCTGCTGGGACTGGGCTTCAGTATCAAAGTACCGGTTTAGCGATTCTTGGAGAGATTGTTCAAAGAGTGAGCGGAATTTCTCTCCAAGAATTTCTCAGAAAAGAGTTTTTCGAACCCTTGGGCATGAAGGATACGGCCTTAGGAATAGACGGTTTGCCTGAAGACAGGGTGTCCAACGTGAAACTTCCCCCGGAACAAGAAGGCGTTGATTGGGATTGGAATAGCCCCTACTGGCGCAATTTCGGCGCCGCTTGGGGTGGTATGTTCTCCACTGTCGAAGACCTGACTCGTTTTCTAAGAATGCTACTGAATGGAGGAGAACTACAGGGTAAGCGAATTTTTAGCAGAAGCACTGTTGAAACCATGATTCGAGATCAAACTAGTCCCATGCCTCTGGTCCCAAATGAGCAAAAAGTAAGGATTCGTGGAGGACTCGGCTGGAGACTTGCGCCTTCATCTTGTTGGGGATTCTTCGGTGACTTTCTTTCACCAGGAAGTTTTGGACACGGTGGAGCGACAGGCACTGTTTTCTGGGCTGTTCCCAAGCGGGATATAACCTTTGCTTTGCTGACCACCCAACCATCCATTTGGAGCGGATCACTGCTTTGCAAAGCTTCAAATCTCGCAATAGCCTGTGTCAATTGACTATCAAACCCGAATCTCAATCAATCTTTTCATTCACAACACTTTTAGGGTTAACAAATGACAGCCAAGATGGACGCCTTACAGGTAGTCGCTCGTGGAAAAGCAGAGTTTATTAGAACAACTACACCTGAACTGATAGAGGGTCATGCGATCGTTCAACCTCGCCATGTGACCCTTTGTGGAAGTGATGTCTGGATGCTGAGTCACGCACCAGATGCCGCTTATCCCCTTCCACCCGGAACGACAGGGCACGAAGTGATTGCTGAAATTTTGGAGCTCGGTCCTGGACTAGAAGGACATGACGTTGGGGACTTTGTTCTTGCTATTGCACCAGACCACCGTGCGATGGCTGAACGCTACCTCACTCCACAACAAAACTTACTAAAACTTCCTGCTGGAAAAACTAGGGAAGAATTGTTGATGGCTCAGCAACTCGGAACCGTGCTATACGCCTGTAAGCAACTGCCAAGTGTAATTGGAAAGACGGTCGCAGTGGTGGGACAGGGGACTGCAGGGCTCTGGTTTGACTTCGTTTTACAGAGACTAGGAGCTGCCAAGGTGATTGCTCTTGACCCAAAATCTAATCGTCTACAACTTGCTCAACAATACGGCGCTACCGATATCATCAATATTCGAGAAGCAGATCCTGTTGAGCAAATTTTGGGAATCAATGATGAGAAATTAGTAGACATTGTTGTAGAAGCAGCAGGCAGGGAGACCTCCATCAATTTGGCAATCGAACTGGCTCAACCAAATACAGGATTTTTCCTGCAATTTGGAGTGCCCTATGAGCCGATCACTGTAAACTACGGTCGAATCTTCACAAAATGCCTCAAACACAAATCCATAGTTCACGCAGCAACTGAACCCGGGCACACTTCTACCCTACAAGCTCTAGATTTGATTGCCGCAGGATCATTGAACGTCTCTGCTGTGCTGACACACCGCTTCCCATTTGAAAAGGTCTTGGAAGCCTACGAGCTTCATCAAAATGCTACCGATAACGCTGTAAAGATTGTCATTGACATGGCTTGATCTTCAGCCCAAAACAGCACTTGCTGTCAGTCCAGAGACGTAGTACTTGACAAAGAACGATTATATGAAGGCAACCGGAACAGATCCGAGTAGCGCTGAAGCCATCAGGGATCCCCAGAAGAGGGTATCTGCTTTGATCAAGTCGCTAACCGTTCCGACAGGGATGGTTTTCATGTCTCCGGAAGACATGAAGATCAATGCGTATAGAAATTCATTCCAGCAGAGTGTGAAGCAGAAAATTGTTGCGGAAAGAATTCCTGGAACAGATAGAGGGAGAACAATCCGGATCAAGATCTGAATCTTTGAACAGCCATCCATCAAGGCGCTCTCTTCAATCTCTTTCGGGATTGTCAGGAAGTAGCCCATCAAGAGCCAGGATGCAAAAGGAATTAATTGCGTTGGATAGGTAAGAATTAATGCCCAATGAGTATTGAAAAGATTTAAAGCACCAATGACTTCAGCCATTGGAATGAAAAGTAATGTTGGGGGTACTAAATAGACCAGAAAAATTCCAATCCCCATAAAATCACTGCCTGGAAACTTTAATCTAGCTAAAGCATATCCAATGCAAATACTACAAAAAATTGACAGCGCTGTCGAAACAACAGCTATCAACATAGTGTTCCACATCCAACTGATAAATTCAGTATTTTCAAAAAGATACTGTTAATTTTCAAATGTAAATCGTTGAACCCAAAAAGGATTTAAATCAAGGGTAAAGATATCCGAAGTGGGTTTAAACGATACTACACCCATCCAATAGAAAGGAAAAAGCAACAGCAATGTATAAACAACTAAGGGAACGTAGATTTGTAAGGCTTTTTGCTTATCACTTCCAACCATCATGCAGTTTTTCTCAGGTATCTTAGTAGAATAATGCTAAAAAATGCCAATATTGGAAACAGATATAGCGTTATGGCAGCAGCCATTCCAATCTCGGTTCCAAAAAGGCCGATCTGATAAGCATAAGTCCCAAAGATGTGAGTTTGGTTTGCTGGACCACCTTTGGTTAGTACGTATATCAGTTGAAAATCAGCAAATGTCCAAATAATTGACAACAAACTTGTTATCATTAAAAGCCCTTTGATTTGAGGAAGAGTTACATTGATAAATCTTTGAAATTTATTTGCACCATCAATTGCAGCTTGTTCATGAAGTTCGGGTGGAACAGCTTGTAATCCAGCCAAAATGCTTATCCCGAAAAATGGGATACCTCGCCAAATATTTACCCAGCAAATTGCTGTTACAGCTATTAGTTGATCTCCCAAAAAATTTATATTCGAATCAATAAAACCCATTTCAATCATTAGCCAGGAAATAGGGCTAAAGACTGGATCAAAAATCATGAACCACCCCAAAGAACTTAATGCAGTTGGGACAATTCAAGGCAACATTATAAAAGCTCTAATTGGATTACTGAAACGAATTTGATTATTTAATATCAGTGCTAGCCCTAGTCCCATCACAGCTTTAAACGGTACTGTCACCAGAGCATAGACCATCGTATTCAAAGCAGTTTGATGAAATATTTCATCTTCAAGTAAATCAACGTAATTCCAGAGTTCAATAAATTCCCCTGGCATGCCAATTCTGGTATCTGTCAGTGATAACCAAATACCTAAAAAGAATGGGTAGGCTAGAAATACTGCAAGTAAAATTAAGCCTGGGAGCATCAGTAAAACACCCAGTGAACTTTCTCGGTCTAAAAACTTTTCTGATTGAATTGATACTGAATTCATTTTAGATGTTCTTAGTTCCCTGTTTCGTGTTTCCTACACCTTGCTTTAAACAAAAAAACCCTCTGCGTATTGCTACACAGAGGGTTTTGAAAATGGATATACTTCCAGATTATCGATAGATACGTTTCAGTTGTCGCTCGCCCCATTCAAGGGCATCTTTAGCATCTATTGATTGGACGGCTTTTGCGAACGTGTCAACAACAATATATTTTGAAGCAGCTAAGCTTGCTTTCTCATTGGGGTTACCCGCAAAGCCTCTAAGTCTACCGTATTTGGGGATTTCCTTGAAGATGCCCATTTTTGGATCGTCTTTCCACATAGGGTCGTTGGCAAGATTTTTAACATGATGAAGTTGGTATCCCTCTTGGACACGCCACCATTTATCAAAGTTTTCCGGCTGAAACCACCACTTTAGATATTCCTTAGCAACATCAATATTTTCGGAATTATTTAAAATGCCCATTGTCTGAGTACCAAACTCATGATATCGGCCAGCTGTGCCCTTAGGCATTAACATATGATGGGTATCATTCATCAACTTTCCACCATCATCACGTCTTTTGGATGCGTAATAAATACTTGCTCCATTGAATGTAGAAGCTATTTTGCCACTCAAATAAGCGCGATTATTACTACTATCATCCCAAGATGTTCCTGTTTCGTCATAGCCATCTTTCCAAGCTTGTACAAACTTGTTCAATGCATACTCAAAGGTTGGCGTATTGAAGAGTATTGTCTTTCCGTCATCACCCACTTCAAGTGCGCCTGAGGTCCACATGTATGGATAGCAGAATCCAATTGGATCACCCAAGCTGTGACCCAGGCTCTAGCCAAAAGGCATACCCATTTTCTTACACTCTTTCGCCACAGCAAAATATTCATCCCATGTCATATCCATGCCACCCTTGTCTGCATGCTTAACGCCGGCATTCTCGAAAGCACTTATCCTGTAAGCGATTGTACCCGCGTTATTTCCGTGAGGAATGCCGAGATATCTTCCATTCACGTGCCCCGAATTCAGCACATATTCCTCAAAGCCCCCACCACGAGCAGCGACCTCTTCCGCTTCTTCTGTCATATCAACAAGATTATTGGCATACAAATGGTTTTGGACAGGCCAAAGCTCTATAACATCAATTCCGCCTGCTTGAATACCAGCACCAATTTTAGTATTCAGGTCAGTCCAGTTTAGAAAATCAGCATTTACTTTCACACCTGCTTGCTTACCTAACTCTTCAGCTTGCTGTTTGGCAATCTCCTGGGCCCCAGGAATAAAGTAGGTACCTCGAACTATGTTAAGAGTCTTATTTTGAGCGCTGCTAATGTAGGGGAATCCACCTGACAAGGCGACTGCCCCTACTGCCGCTGCACCCGTTTTGATGACCTGACGTCGGGTCATACTTTTTTCAGTTGTCTCCCCAGAAATGCTGGTCGGTCGATTATCATTCAATTTTTCCATGCGAATCTCCTCTTCCTATTCAGCCTATGGCAAATTAAGTCACTTTAGCCACCTTGACCCAAGCACTCGCGGGAAACAAGGCTAGGCTTCCCTAAAAGGCAATAACAATTGTTGTTGCTGATAGCTTTATCTCATTTAAATACTTAGAATTTTAAGATCCAATTAATCTATTAATAGCTAGTTTGTGTTTATTATTTTATTTATTAAATAAACAACTTTTGTGCGCACCTTCTCTTCACTTTCTGGGGCAAACAGGGCTATTTTGACTTGGTAGGTGTTTCGAGTAAACTCTTCTTGCCTTGGCAAATAGTTTAAAAATCCATTGCAGATATCGAGGACGAGGATCAGATTTTCCGGAAACTGTCGCCTCAAAAAAATCTGGAATTCGTTATAAAATTCTATGGGTGCACCAACTATTATAGTTTTTCCTAATTTCCAAGCATAAATCGGAAAATCGTAGGTTGATGACTCCCCCAGTTTTTCTCTCAAGGCTAATCCTCTTTGTGCACGCTCTTTCTCGAATCCACTTTTTGCTTCTACTAATTTTTTGAAGGCATCAATCGTAGGCAGATCCCCAAGCTCCAATTCCACAGTCTCTGTTATCATGCCAATTCTTTGGTCTGGCAACTCATCCACATATTTCCATAGTCCCAGTGTAGCTCCGGATTCCACCTTTCGGTCAAAAACCATCTTCTTTCCAGATGGCATCAAACTAGTCAGGGTAGAAAGCGCGGCATAGCCCAATTCCCTACCATTTTGATCTGCGGCCTCTGTTGATTCTTCGTAGCATCTTCGGGGCGCCAATTCCCCGTCGGCACCATGAAGAAAGATGCAGGGAGCTCCGTTGGTATCTCTTTCTACCAATTCCCTCATGGCACCTACATAATCAGGTGAGATCAGCCGGTTCATTCCTCCCAATGACGTGGGGTGTGCTGCATAATGGACCAAACTCGCAACGTGAACACCTGATTGCTCTGTTATCCTACCCACAAGTAATGTGTCATCTGCTGCTGTAGACGGATTAATTCCTACAACGGGATCACCTGTCTTTGGGAGAGTTAGATCGCGATTGAACGCTAGGCCACAACGACCAATCCCCCAACTCAGCACACAGACTCTTTTATTCTCAAAAGCTTCTGAGAGTAGCTGACGACATGTCTTCAGAATTTGCTTACGGTAGTCCTTGATTAAATGGCCTCCAGGGGCATTTGCCAACAGTGGATCCGTAAATGGACCACCATGACTATGCGAGAGGTGAGTGATGAGGGTCCCAGGAGCTAAATTGAACTCTTCTTCGAGGGGAAGTCTAATGCCTTCCTCGTCTTTACGAGAAAGCCATACCATCAGATCCAAAGCTAACAATGTCAGATTTACGTTTTCTGATAAACCTGAAATTGTGAGGCAGGAGGCTCTCAGAGACCGATGAATTCCATCAGCAACGTCATGTTCGGAATAACCCCATGTTCGGGAGTACATTCCTGAAGGCGGGTTGATTTCACCAACAGCTATCCCGAATAAGCCCTGAAATTCATGTTGGCAGATTTCTGGGATCAAATTCTCTCTGATTGATTTGGATGTGAAAAATATCTGCTTAGATTTGAATTTCTTGTACAGTTGCTATCTCTTCTCTTTTTGGAAATGAAGTTCTTTCAGAAACTCAATTAAGTCACCAATTTCTATTGAATTTTTATCACAATTCAAGACTACATCTCCTCGATCCAGAACGATAATTCTATCTGAAATTTCATGGACATGATGGATATTATGTTCAATGAATATGCATGATTTTCCTTTAGTTTTTATATTGTCCACGAATCTTAGAACTTTCTCTACTTCGGAGATAGCCAATGCCACTGTTGGCTCATCTAGAATGATCAGGTCACTTTCAAAATACATTGCTCTTCCGATTGCGACACCCTGTCTCTCTCCACCAGAAAGAAAACTGACTGGAGTATCCACATTGATACCTTCACTCCGAAAACCAATTGTACTTTTCATAATCTCTGCAGTGATTTCTCGCTGCTTTTTTACATCAATTAAACCAAAAGCATTGGTAATTGGTCTTCCAGCAAAAAAGTTTCTCCACAATGGTTGTTTTTCACATAATGACAATTTTTGATAAACAGTCTCAATTCCAAGCTTTTGAGAAATTTTTACTGAGTATTTATTGAGATCAATTTTTTCCCCTTTAATGAAAATCTCTCCAGAAGTTGGTGACTCTAAGCCGGTAATCAATTTGATAAGCGTAGATTTACCTGCTCCGTTGTCACCAATGAGACCAACAATTTCACTAACGCCAATTTCAAGATTTGTAGGCTTGAGACTTAGGACAGGTCCATAAGATTTGGAAATACTTTTAAGTTCAACAATTGAATTCAATTTTTCTCTTAATTTCAAATTCTGAATTTAATCTGCCAGCTAATTCAAATAGCGATTAAATCAGCTGGCAACAATAAATTATCTGACACCTTGTAAGACAAGTTTTTCGATCATGGCCACGTTATCTTTTGTTACAGTACCTCCACCTGTGTTTAGGAATAGATTTCCCAAACCATATTTTACTTCCAGGACAGCCGCAACAACTGGCATAAACCCTTGTAAATAAGGTTGCTGATCCAAAACAAGTGATAAGTAACCGCGTTTTACTTCGTCAATAGCAGCTGGAGAAATGTCAAATCCTGAAGTAACTACCTCGCCTGCGTTTTTGCCAGCATCACGGAGGACTTTTCCGAGAAATGCTGTTATTCCCCCGTGACCTGGAACAATAATAGCGCGAGTTTTGGGGTTGGCTTCGAGATAACTAACTAAAACCGGCACAGCCAATGATGGATCTTGAACAGCCTCATTTGACCACTGGAGCTTATCGTAACTGGCTCCAGCTTCATCAAGAGCTTTCAGAGATCCTCTTGCCACCAATTCACCTGGGGCTCCTTCGATAAAGGCACCATAAACAACCACGTGATCACCTTGGCCTAAGTTCCCCTCTTGGAGCGTCAACTTAGCAAGGTTCACCCCTGCTTCATAATTATCCAAACCAAAATAACTCCGCCCTGATCCAGGTAAATTATTGTTACCAACAATGACTTTAACTCCATCTCTCGCGGCTTTTTGGAGGAAAGTCGTCATTGATTTCGTGCCTGGATGGCCCATGACAATGATTGCATCTGGCACTGCTGCGAGTGCTTCATTGGCTTGTTGCAACATTCTTTGTGGATTCCATTCTGAATGCTGTTCAATCAAGTTGACGTCTAAAATTCTGGCCGCATCTCTTGCTCCAAGCTCTCTAGCCAGAGTTGCTGGTCCCCCAGAATTCCCACCCATCTGCATATAAATTGTCAGGTCTCCTTCAATAGCTGGACGGTCGTCACTCCAGGCAAAGAAGGGAATGAAGAAAAACAAGCAGAACAGAGAAATACTTTTGTGAAGTACCAGTTTCATGGCGATTCTCCTTCATGAGGATTGAAAAAAACCCCTTGCTCTTAAAAATTGAACAAGGGGAACTTTGCCAGGATTTTCTAGAAGAGTGTTGATCGAGACTGCTAAAATGAAGACCAGTCCGATAAAAAACCGGGTCCAGAAACCCTGGATTCCGGAGGCAACTAAACCAGCCTCAATAACCGTAACAATGAAGACCGCGAACACTGTTCCAATTACACGACCAGACCCTCCGAAAATTGACGTGCCGCCGATAAAGACGGCCGCAATTACTGTCAAAAGATAACCCATGCCCTGACTAGAGAAATAAGAAGTAGTTTCTAGAGTCAAAAACACTCCTCCGACACTAGATAATGTTCCAGAAAGGGTAAATAGCTTAATCTTTTCCAAAATCACATTGATTCCCATCATCTTCGCTACGTCTGAATTATCTCCAATGAAAAGTAGATTCTCTCCAAATTTATGCCGATTAAGTAATAGCCATATAACAATTGAAATTAAAATTGCCCATAAAATTTGGACAGGAAAAAATTGTTCAAATCTACCAACAAAAAAATTGTGCATTGGAGTCTCATAAATTGTTGGAATTGCTAACTGAATTCCCCCAGAAATTATTGTAACAAACCCACCCCATAGGAATAATAGTGCAAGTGTTGCAATCAGTGATGGTATTCCAAGCATTGTAATGACTAAACCATTTACAAGGCCAACCACTGCACCTGCTAATATTGCAATTGCTAATGCCAACCAAGATAACTGAAAATTTTCGAACAAATATGCAAATATATAACTAGATAAGGCAACTGTTGAAGGAAATGAAAGATCCATTTCGCCCGCAACTGCTACTAGTGTGATCCCCAGAGCAATTATCAGTGGTGGTGGTACTGTTGCAAAAAAGCTCATATACACACGGAAATTTAAAAAAGCCTTTGGTGCTGTAATCATAAAAACTAAAATTAAAGCTACAAAAACAATCCCAATAGTTACACCATCGATATTCAGAATTTTCTTCATTGATCTTTGTAATTCTTTATTTAAATAAAACTAACTACAACACACCAAATTCTTGAAAAACATCTCCTAGGCTTCTTCCAGATTCTAAAGCTTTCAATGTGCCTTTCTCAGACTGTATTTTTTTAGCACTATGAAAAAGGACATTGGAAAAGATTTTCTCTGGAATAGCCACACACCCATCAGCGTCACCGAAAATAATATCACCTGGACATACTCTCACTCCTGCACACTCTACTGGCACATCAATCTCAATCACCTTTCCTCTGCCCTTACTATCAAGGGGCGCAATGCCAGCTGCATATACTGGAAAGCCAATCTTCTTAATCTGCTGAACATCTCCGACAAACCCATCCATGATGGCCCCATTTGCTTTATTCACTCTTGCAGCAGTACTTAACAATCCTCCCCAAGGGGCGATCCGATTTGAACTACCACAAGCTGCGACAGCAACATCTCCTTGTTGGAGACTATCCACTAATTTAATTTCTAATTCATATTGGTTTTCATTTTTTCTGGGTCTTTCATAAATATCTGTATATAGCATCGTCCTCGCTCGACCAATTAGACGTAGGTTTTCATCCAATGGTCGAATATAGTGGGGGAAAGCTTGGTTTGCATAACCTAATTCATCTAACACGTCGGAGACTAACGAACAGAACAGTTCATTTAATTTGTTTTCGATCAATTTATCCATTTTTCTTATTCCATCAATATTACTACCTTAAAAAATACAGCTAAGCTGATTCTCCAGCAACTAAACTAACAGGAAATACAATTTCATTTGAATCAATGATCTTATGCTTAATCTTATCTATTAAAATTCTTCCTGCTTCCATCCCAATTTCGTAGGCTTTTGATTGAATAGTCACTAAATTTGGTGTTATGTATGCAGCAGTTTCAAATGCATTAAATCCAGTGACCCTAACATCATTTGGAACACTGATTCCTTTTTCACTTAAAATTCTGATTGCACCCATCGCCATTTTATCATTTCCACCAATAATTGCTTCTGGGAACCCCTGTTTTTCAATGTAATTTAAAACTGCTGATTTGGTATCTTTCAATCCTTCGTCTCCACACTCAATAATTTCAATATTTAGATTATTCCAAGATAAAATTTTTTTTACACCAAGTACTCTTTGTTCAATTGCTGGCCAATTTTGCTTAGGAGCCAGAAATATAAATTTTTTGCAATCTTTTTTTACCAAAAATTCGGCAATTAATTTCCCTGCTTTAAAATCATCTTGCATAATACTGTGAATTCTATTGTCCGGATATTTCTCTTGAATTAGAACAAAAGGTAAATTTAGGTTTAAAATTTTTTTAATTATCTTTTCCCTTTTTTCTTTGCTACCTGATAAAATTGCACAAATCCCATCAGAATGAATCTCTTCCAAAATACTTTTTGTCTGGATGCTTTGTGATCTAATTCCTTGCAATATTAGGCTGTAATTTCGATCAGCTAAATAATTCGATAAACCAGAAGCCACTTGTGAAGTATAAGTATCAGCCAAAAATTCTGGCACATCATCCAAGATTACCATTCCAATTGATAAACTACTTTTCGTTCTTAATGTCTTTGCCGCATGGTTGGGTTTATAACCAAGCTGTTCAATCACTGCCTGTACTTTATCTCTTGTCTCCTTACTCATTTGATCTGTTTTGCCGTTAGCGACGTTAGAAACCGTCATCATCGTTACTTTGGCGGCTTCCGCTACTTCTCGAATTGTTATTTTTTTCTTCATGGTAATTGTGATGATTATAAACTTTAACGTTAAAGTAAATAATTGCTTCAGATTTGTCAAACCAAATCAACGTAATCCTATAATTTCTCTAGATCACAAATATCGATAGTCAGATGAGAATTTATTGATTTAAATCCGGCCGCTCTTTCAAGAATTTTTCTAGTCCTGTCTGATCCTGAGCAGCGTCGCGTAGACGTTGTACTCCATCTCTCAGAACACCAAGTTCAGAAGCTGTCGAAAGCCTTAGAAAATGCTTTCCCTCTACGCCAATTCGACCGAAAGAGAGCCGATCCAACACAGCTACTTGATGATCGTACAAAGCGAACATTTGAAACAGACCTGCAGGGGACGATTCCTTTTTAGCTGCATCATTCAGATTTGAATGGTGATCAATTAAACCCAGAGACTCACAGACTCCTTCAATATTTGGGAACAGGTAGAAGGCTCCTCCTGGCTTTTGACACTCTACACCGGGGATAGCCCGTAAATCTTCCAGCACCGCATCTCTTCGCTCTTCAAAGGTTCGTACCATCTCCAGAACTTCTCGCTTCACTGTTTCGTCGGTAAGTGCCACTACAGCTGCTTCTTGATTGTAGGGTGCAACACATGAGAAGTAGTTGATATTTAACGTTTTGAACATCTCTGCTTCTTCGACAGTCGGTAAAACAGCGTAGCCGATCCTTCCTCCAGTCCAGGCAAATGTTTTGGAGAAACCACTTGCTAGGATCGTTCTTTCTGCCATCCCCGGTACTTGAAGAATTGAGTAATGCTGCTGACCATCAAAAACTATCCGTTCATAGATCTCATCAGAGTACACTCTGACATCAGGTGGAGCCTTGCGCAGTATCACATCTGCGATCTCTTCAATCTGCGACTGACTCGCAACTCCGCCAGTGGGATTTGAGGGGAAGTTCAAATAAATTACCTTGGTCTTTGGCGTAATCAATTCTGCGAGTTGCTCAGCGGTGAATGTGAATCCGGCTGATTCATCCAAATGCAAGGGGACAGGAGCAGCTTGGACGTAACGAATAAATGACTCGTAGATCGGAAATCCTGGGCTTGGGTAAATCACCTCATCACCCGGATTACAATAAATTTGCTGGGTCAAGCCAATCGAAGGCTTACCGCCCGGAAAGACCACCACATGCCCGGGTGTAGTATTGAGACCTCTCGTTCGATTTACGTATTCACTGATGGCACTACGTAAGTTTGGCGTACCTTGAGGGTCACAATAGTGCGTATTTCCAGCATCAAGTTGTCGTTTAATCTCGGCATTGACAGCCCTGGGTAGATCATAGTCTGGTTCGCCAAGATTTAATTTTACAACTGGTCCACGGGATTGACCGACATGAACAATGTGTGGTCCCACTTTAAAGGCATTTTCAGAACCAATTCTTTGATTACGTTCAGCAAAAAGAGCCATATTGCTTTAACAGAAAGAGGTCAATAATTTTAAACTGCGGGAACTGGCGTCAGCAGTGGTTTGTTTGCATAATAAGCATCCACATTATCTACCACGAGCTGCCCCATGGCGATGCGGGTTTGCAGGGTCGCCGAACCAACATGGGGTTGCAAAACTACTTGGGGCATCTGCAAGAGAGCCTCTGGCACTTTTGGTTCGTTGGTAAACACATCTAAACCTGCCCCGCCAAGCTTGCCCTCTTGGAGACAGGCAACAAGGTCATCTTCATCGACAACAGATCCACGTGAAATATTGATCAGTACACCATCTGACCCCAGTTTTTCCAGGACTTGCCGATTGACAATTTTCTTGGTTGCTTCTCCACCAACGCAACTCAAGATCAGGAAATCCACCTGATCGGCCATCTCCGTCAAAGATGAGAAATAATTGTAGCTCACATCTGATCGCTGCCGGCGGTTATGGTAGTTGATTGTGATACCAAAAGCTTTCAATCTGTCTGCAATAGCAATTCCGATTCGACCCAGACCCAAAATTCCAGCTTGTCTCCCTCTTAAATGGCTCGTCAAGGGCATGTTGGCTTTGAGCCATTTACCATTACGAACGTATTGATCACCAACCAACATTCCTCGAGTAACGGCAATCAATAATCCAACCGTAAGGTCCGCAACAGCATCATCCAAAACGCCAGGAGTGTTGGTGACAGCGATCTTTCTTGCTTGAGCTGCGCCTACATCCACTCCATCATAGCCCACTCCATGACTTGCAATTAATGCCAACTTGGGGAATTTGCCCTGGAAGTCTGCTGGTGCCCAGCCCTCCGTAACGACCACTCTGATGTTAGGGGCGACTTTCTCAATTAGAGCATCTCGATCACTGGCTTCCCAGAGTCTGTGGACAAGATATCTGCTCTCCAGATCGGCTAAACATTCTTGACGAAAAAACGCTTGGCTTGTCATTAAAATTTCTTCAGGCATTAGATTTCCTAGAGTGGTTGGCTCATTTTTTATGAAATGCGAAAAAGTTCTCCAAAAAAACACTGTTCCCGGGTAATGTCAAACCCGCTTAGAAGAGCTCGACGATCTCTTGAATTTACAGTCATCTTTTCGACCTCAATTTGAACCTTCCGAATTGACCTCGCGAACTCTGCCTCCCTTAAAAATTGGAACAGATTGTTACTGAAGCACTGGTGGGCCATTATCGTAGTGAACCTGGCCTGGGGCTCCGGATTCCTCTCCATCAAAATGAATGTCGTACATTTCGGTCCCTACTTGTCACTAAGCATTCGCTATGCAGGGTTAGTCCTATTGCTTCTTCCCTTCCTGAGAGGATTCCCCAGAGAGAACCGGAAAGCATTTTTGCAGGTCACTTGTTTGATGGGAATTTTGCATTTTGGCTTGGGCATGACCTCATTTCATCTGGCTGTTGATATCGCGTCCCTAGCCCTAGCTTCCCAAGCCTACATTCCGATCTCAGCCATCCTTGCTTTGATTTTTCTGAAAGAAGAACTCACTTGGAGTGTCGGTTTGGGAATAGGTATCGCCTTTCTAGGATTTGCTGTGATGAGCTTTGACCCTGTGATCTTCACTCAACTGGATTCGATGTTGATCATGTTGGCTGCAACCACGGTGATGGCAATTTGCAGTCTGATGGTTCGGCACAAACTGAAGGGAATCAACCCAATGACCCTACAGGCCTGGACAGGCCTTTGCGGCATATTACCGATATTTTTACTGTCACTGTTAGTGGAACAAAATCATTGGCAAAAAATTGAATCAGCTACTTGGATCAACTGGATCTCCGTGCTGCATGCCGTTATTTTCTCCTCGATCATCGGTCATGGGATCAACTTCTGGTTGTTACAGGAACAACCTGTCAGTCGCATCACTCCATACTACCTCCTGACTCCCATCTTCGCAGTGTTGATGGGAATCATCTTCTGGGGAGAAGAACCCGGTCCACAGGTATGGTTTGGTGGTGCTATGATTCTCTTCGGCATCCTCATGGTCTCATCAAATGTCGATCTCAAAAAATGGAAAAACACCTGAGTAAATTTTTTAAGAATTCGTACAAATACGTTGACTAGTCTCCCTGATGAGATCAACATGCGCATCAGTATTTCTGGAGCCCAAAGGGTACTTATCAAAGAAGTTTTTCCCTGTGAATAAAAGGAATTTGGTACATCTCAATTTCTTATACACGGCTAGATCATAAACCTATTTTCTAACCTTGAAACATGCATGTATTGATCACTGGTGGAGCTGGAATGTTGGGCCGCAAATTAGCCCAGCGACTGATTCAAGACCAAAGGATTGGTGAACATGAAATTACTAAACTGACCCTTGCTGACATCACAACCCCAAAGGGACTACCTAAATTTGAAGTGGCCTACGCTGAACACGCGATGGATATGGGAGATCCAGACTCTGCTGAAACCCTAATTCAACAAAGACCTGATTTTATTTTCCATTTGGCTGCTGTCGTCTCTGGAGAAGCAGAAGCTGATTTTGAGAAAGGCTATCGTGTCAACCTTGACAGTACCCGATATTTGCTGGAAGCGATCCGGGCCCAAACGGATTATTGTCCGAGAGTGATCTTCACCTCATCAATCGCTGTGTTCGGTGTTCCATTTCCAGATCCGATCCCCGATGCCCATCAACGAACCCCCCTGAGTAGCTATGGAACTCAGAAAGCAATAGGTGAGTTATTGCTGGCCGATTATTCCAGACGAGGAATTCTTCAGGGAATTGGACTTCGACTACCCACAATCTGCATCAGGCCTGGATTGCCCAACAAAGCAGCATCTAGTTTTTTCTCAGGAATTCTTCGAGAGCCATTGAACGGTAAGGAAGCTGTCTTGCCTGTGTCAGATGATGTACGTCATTGGCACGCCAGCCCAAGAGCTGCTGTTGGTTTTTTGTTACACGCAGCTACTATTGACCTGGAATTGGTGGGTTGGGACTGCAACCTAACTTTGCCGGGTTTGTGTGCGAGTGTTAAGGAACAACTCGAAGCGCTGGAGCGTGCTGCAGGTAAGGACGCTGTCGAATTGATTCGACGAGAGCCAGATCCTTTCATCGAGAAGTTGGTGTACAGTTGGCCTCAGTCATTTGAGGCTGAAAAAGCGAGATCACTGGGCTTCAAAGCAGAAAACAACTTTGATGAAATTATCAAAATTTACATGGAAGAGGAACTGGGCGCTACCTCCTGAGCATTGTTGATGTCGTTTTATCCCATGTAATTTTTTCTTCCAAAGATTTACTAGTAAGAGCCACTCAGAGGATCACTCGATTATCTAAAGTCTGATCCTCCTGAGTGGCAAAAATCATCTCACCAATTCCACATCGTCCCATCTTCAAGCCGATTTACCGGAAGGAATGCTCGTTGGTAAGGATATTTCTCGGCCAAGGTCTCGTCAATATCTACCCCATGACCTGGGCTCTCCCCACAATAGAGAAAACCATCCTCGAATCGGTAGTCATGAGGGAAAACCCCATCGGTCTCTCCGGTATGTCGCATGTATTCCTGAATCCCAAAGTTCGGCACCCAGGTGTCAAAGTGCAACGCAGCCCCCATACATACAGGTGAGAGATCTGTTGCACCATGGCTGCCAGTGCGAACGTGATGCAGACCCGCAAGATCAGCAATTCTTCTCAAATGTGTGATCCCCCCAGCGTGCACAACTGTCGTCCGGATATAGTCTACAAGCTGTTCCTGCAGCAAGGTCTTGCAGTCCCAAATCGTATTGAACACCTCACCCACTGCGAGGGGAGTGGTGGTGTGCTGGCGAATTAACCGAAAGCCCTCTTGATTCTCTGCAGGCACCGTGTCTTCGAGCCAGAACATTCGATAGGGCTCAAGCATCTTCCCTAACTGTGCAGCTTCGAGCGGAGTCAATCGATGATGGACATCATGTAGGAAGTGTGGCTCTGGCCCATAGACCTCTCTCAACTTTTCAAACAGCCTAGGAACAAAATCGAGATACTTGGATGTAGACCAGAAATTTTCGGTGGGTAAGTCATTGTCTGCCGGTTCATAAAACATTCGATCCTTCGAGACCCCGTATGTACTATCCAGTCCTGGAATACCGGATTGAGCCCGGATAGCCTTGTAACCCATCTCGCGGTAACGCCCCACTTCATCAATCGTAGAGGAAAGATCTGCACCGTTGGCATGTCCATAGACCAAAACACCTGTTCGGCTTCTACCTCCCAGCAATTGATACAATGGAAGATTTGCAATCTTGCCTTTCAGGTCCCAAAGAGCGGTATCCACTGCTGCAATGGCCGTCATGGTCACAGGCCCCCTACGCCAATAAGCTCCTCGATAAAGATATTGCCAAATATCCTCAATCTGCTGGGGGTCACGTCCGATCAGGCAAGGAGCCACATGGTCTTGAAGGTACGATACTACCGAAAGTTCCCTTCCATTTAAGGTGGCATCTCCGAGACCATAAATTCCCTCATCTGTGACAATTTTCAGGGTCACAAAATTCCGCCCTGGACAGGTCACAATCACACGGGCTTCAGTAATTTTCATACTCGTCTCCTTGGTTTAAGAAAGATACAAATTCACCCTAATCAGTAGTTTTTGATTGACTTTAAGTCAATCACTAATATATCGGAGACACTTTTTTCTGCATGCACGAACGTAGGCAGAATTCGTAATCACGAATCTAGGGAGGCTCAAACCATCAGGTCTACCTGCCACCACTGAAGGAGAATTCTCATGAAAAATTGGTTGAAGGTTACGATGACGACGGTCGTCGCCCTAGGTTTGAGCAGTGCCACCCTACTCGCACAAACTACACTTAAATGGGCTCATGTTTATGAGACTTCAGAGCCTTACCACACCTGGTCTGTTTGGGCCGGGGAGCAAATTGAGAAGCAGACCAACGGCAAATACAAAGTTGAAGTCTATCCCGCTTCTTCTCTTGGTAAAGAAACCGACATCAACCAGGGAATGCAGCTCGGGACCGTTGATATGATTATCTCCGGTTTATCGTTTGCGGCCAGAAGTGTCCCAAGAATTGGTGTAGGATACTACCCATTCACATTCCGCGACGGGAATCATCTGCTGGCCTGGTCAAAGAGTGATGGTTTTGCAGAGTTGGCTGGAATGTATGAGAAGAAAACCGGGATCCACATCACAGCGATGACCTACTAAGGGGCACGCCACACAACTTCAAACCGACAGTTCAGTGACTGCGCAGGAATGAAGAATTTAAAGATTCGAGTACCTGATGTGCCTGCCTACATGGCCATGCCGAAGGCTTGTGGAGCCAATCCGACTCCAATTGCTTTCTCCGAGGTCTACTTGGCCCTGCAAAGTGGAACGGTTGAGGCCCAAGAGAATCCGCTTCCTACCATTGATGCGAAGAAGTTCTACGAAGTTCAAAAGCATATCATGCTGACCGGCCATATCGTGGATGCAGTGGCCACACAGGTCGCACCTCATATTTGGAACAATCTGAGTGCAGCTGAGAAGACACTCTTCACAAATATCACTCGTGAGGCAGCTCAGAAAGCCAGCCAGGAAATCATGGACCGGGAAGCCAAGTTGGCAGCAGTCTTTCGAGAGCGAGGTTTGACCGTTACTGACGTAGACCGAGATAGCTTCCAAAAGGCTGTTCTGAAGGCAGTGCCCATTGCTTCAATGGGCTACGACAAATCTGATTGGGACAAAATTCAGGCAATTCGCTGAATCCCATGCCATCCAGTGAAAAATTGTCCACATTGGACAATTCTGACCATTCTGGACAATTTCACACCACCGATGAGCCAGTCGACCTATGTGTTTACCGTTGGGAAGACTGGCTTACCTTTGTGGTGTTTTGGTTATTGGCCATTACGGTCTTTTACCAGTTCTTTACACGCTACGTCTTGTCAGACTCAGCAGGATGGACGGAAGAAATCGCCCGTTATCTTCTGATCGGGGTGACCTTTCTGGGCGCATCGATGGCAGTCCGCCGCAACACTCACATTCACGTCGAATTTATTTATAGACTTGTCCCAGCGAAAGTTGGACGCTCACTTTCCACTATCGTTGATCTTGTGCGAATTGCCTTTCTGGCTTACGCAAGTTGGGTTTCGTACACTCTTGTGCCGAGAATGCACAACCTCAACATGACGGTAATTGACTTTCCTATGAGCTACGTCTATGGATTCGTCACTTTTGGTTTTGTAATGATGACTTTTCGCTCCGTTCAGGTGGCAATTCGTCATCAGCGAAAGGGCTGGGGTTCTTTGGAACGTCCTGGAGAAATCGAGAACTAACCTATGAACGCCCTGCTTTTTCTTTCTTTCCTTTCTTCCATGTCCTTGGGGATTCCGATCGCAATATCAATGTGTATCGGTTCCCTTGTGTATATTTGGTTCTCTGGAACCATTCCTCCACTGACCCTAGTGCACAGAATGGTAGGTGGGGTGGACAGCTTCCCCCTACTTGCAGTTCCCTTCTTCATCCTTGCCGGAAATTTGATGAATTCGGCAGGGGTCACTAATCGTATTTTTCATTTCGCTTTGTCTCTGGTTGGGTGGCTCAAGGGTGGTCTGGGGCATGTGAACATCCTTGCTTCAGTGATTTTCTCAGGAATGTCTGGTGCTGCTATCGCTGACGCAGGTGGACTCGGGACCATTGAAATCAAAGCCATGAAAGATAATGGCTACCCCACCAAGTTTGCTGTTGGGGTGACAGCTGCCTCGGCTACGATTGGACCGATCATACCTCCATCCTTGCCGATGGTGATCTATGGGGTCCAGGCCAATGTTTCGATTGGACAGTTGTTTACCGGAGGTTTCATTCCAGGTTTGGTCATGACTCTGTTGATGATGGGCATGGTCACTTACTTTTCCTACTCCCAACACTATGGAAGAGATGCCGCGCTTAACTGGTTGAAAATGGGCAAGGCATTCCTGGAACTCGTGATCTTACTGGTCGCAGCTTATTTTCTGTTTCATCTTTGGCAGGATGAGGAACTTGGAGGGATGTTGAAATTTGGAGCCCCATTCTTGGGGTTAATGGCTATTGATAAATTTCTGAGGTTAGAAGCCTTCATGGCGTTGATGACCCCAGTCATTTTGATCGGTGGCATGGCATCTGGCCTCTTCACTCCCACGGAAGCTGCAGTTGCTGCGTTTGCCTGGTCCCTCTTCCTAGGCTTGGTATGGTATCGATCTTTGACCTGGAAGATGTTGATCAAGATCTCGATGGAAACTATCGAAACCACAGCGACTGTTCTTTTCATAGTGGTTAGTGCTTCCATATTTGCTTGGGTGTTAACTACAACTCAAGTCACCTCACAAATAGCGCAATGGGTCCTTTCCATCAGTGACAATCCGTTAGTATTCTTGCTCATGGCGAATGTCTTTTTGTTGTTTGTAGGTTGTTTCATGGAGACGATCGCCGCGATTACAATACTAGTTCCTGTGTTCATGCCGATTCTTGGGAGCTTGGGGATAGATCCCGTTCACTTCAGCCTGGTGATGGTTCTCAATTTGATGATTGGCTTGTTGACTCCACCAATCGGCATGGTTCTCTACATTATGGCCAAGATTTCTAACCAAACCTTTGAAGAAACCGTTCAGGCCGTGCTGCCATGGTTCATACCGTTGATTGGTGCCCTATTGATAATAACCTACGTCCCAGAAATAGTGCTGTGGCTACCAACGATGCTTTATCGATAAATACAAAGTTCAACTTTAGGAGGCCCCTTGCTGCAATGTAGCATTCACGGAGCAGAAGACCTGAGAATTGAAGACGTTCCTTGTCCACAACCTGGACCCGATCAGGCATTAGTAAAGATGGGAGCCGCAGGAATCTGTGGTTCTGATATGCACTATTTTCGGCACGGACAGATTGGTAAATTTAAAATTCAAGAACCCTTGATCCCCGGTCACGAGGCATCTGGGGTGATTGCAGCTCTGGGCGCTAATATCACTGGTCTTGAAGAAGGACAACGAGTTGCGATTAATCCCTCTCACCCCTGCGGAGACTGCTCTCGATGTCGGGAAGGGCGTGAAAATCTATGTGACAGTATGTTTTTTCTTGGGAGCGCAAGTGTTTTTCCACATGCCCAGGGAATGTTTCGGGAGTATTTTTTAATTTCAGCAAAGCAGTGTATTCCTGTTTCAAAACAGGTTTCTCTCGAAGAGTTGGCAATGTCAGAACCACTCTCTGTGGGACTTCACGCAGTCAACCGTGCAGGTAACTTGTGTGGGAAGAAAGTCTTAATCAGTGGCTCGGGAACGATCGGATGTATGGTTTTACTTGCCGCCAAGCTGGATGGGGCAGAACAAGTCACGATGGTTGACGTGCTGGAGGAACCATTGGCAATTGCCCGAAAAGTTGGGGCTGACCAAACGCTTTGCGTGAAGCCATCAGCAGCACCTTCTCCTGAATTAATTAATGAATTTGATTTGGCTTTTGAGGTTTCTGGGGCGGCATCTGCCCTTGGCAACTGTATTGAGCTAGTTCGTCGCGGCGGCACAATAGTGCAGGTAGGAACACTTCCTGTTGAGGGAATTCATCTTTTTGCTAACCAGATCATGGTCAAAGAATTGGACATCAGAGGTTCTATGCGATTTGGCGACGTGTTCTCACGTGCCGTCCGATTGCTTGAGAGTCAAAGATTGAGCGTAAAACCGATCTTAACTGGTCGATTTCCGATTGCCGAAGCAGCCAAAGCCCTCCAGTTGGCTTTCGATAAAACGGTCTCAATGAAAGTTCAAATTGTGGCGGACTGACAAAGTCATGGAGCATTGTTCTTCGTGATCAATTATTACTGAGTACTAAATTACAGAAACTGCTCGAACGAGTAGGCGCCCTCTACCAAAGAAATGGCCTGGCCTGTCTTGATTGACTCCTGAGCTGCTAGTCCAAGCAGGACAGCCCGAGCGCCATCTTCAAAACTAACTTCGATTTCTCCATTCCTTAAAACTACCTGCTGGAATCGTTGGTGCTGGTAAAAGGTTGAACCATGATGATCTCCCGCTGCCAGAATCAGAGGGTCTACAGTCACTTCTTTTCTTGAAACACCTTTTGGAAATCTTGTGCTAAAGATCAACTCCGGTGTAGGTGGCTCCCCCAAATCTTCTGGCCAGAATCGCTCTGGTCCAGGAATTTTACATTCTACCTTCCCTTTTGTTCCAACTGCTGCAATCTCTTCCTGAAATAAAGATCCTTCAGCGAACATGCACAGATCAAGGGTTGCCCTCATTCCATTTGCAAACTCTACAATCACAAAGGCTTGATCAATAATATCTGGCTTCTGTCCTGCGAAGCTCTCATCAAGATGATTGACTTCCATTCCTCCTGAGGCAAAAACCTTTGTTGCTTGGCTTTGCGTAATCAGATTCATGAGGTCAAAAAAATGGCAGCACTTTTCTACAAGCGTTCCCCCAGAGTTGGCATTGAAGCGATTCCAGTTGCCCACTTTGACCAAAAATGGGAAGCGATGCTCGCGGATACTGAGTGTTTTGAGTTGACCTAAACATGAAGGATTGCGAATCTCTTCAAGCAGAGCAGCCAATGGGGGCATGTAGCGATATTCCATCGCCACCCAAATTGGAAAATAAAAATTTTTCTTCAGTTGAAGTAATTTTTGAAGTTGCACGGGAGAGGTGCAGAGGGGTTTCTCAACCAATGTTGGCTTGGGTTGCAGGCCGCTGATCAGTTCTAATTGCTCAGCATGTCTGAAATTAGGACTCGCAATCACCCAAGCATCGACTTCTGATTCCCGAAGCAATTCCTCTATGCTCTCATGAAATTGGATCGAAGGAACTCGTTGTTTCATCTGTGTTCGCATCCCCTCATCGGGTTCAAAAGCATGCGTCAACTCAACATTATCCAGCAATTTCATATTTCGCACATGCTCCTGGCCCATCATTCCACATCCAATCATTCCATATTGAAGCGGCCGTTTTTCAGTCGTCATTTTTTACCTACAAAACTAGTTAGCTAAAATCATGTCCAATTCTCAAACAGTCGTACCTATCCAGAGTGCTGATCTCGATCGTGTTGAAGTGGCGTGGTTTGCCCCTCTTTGTTCAGATGATTACCGGTATCTTGGTGTTCCAGATGGTCAACTACGCAGCAATTGGCAAAATACCAGTGAAGTCTTACTTACTGCTGAAAAGCTGGGTTTCGGCAACATTCTTTGTCCCTCCTCCTATCAAGTTGGCCAAGATACGTTAACATTCGCTTCCGGCGTGGCACCTCTGACCAGTCAAATTAACTTACTTACAGCTGTACGCTGTGGAGAAATGCACCCAATCATGTTAGCTAGGGCGGTCGCTACCATGGATCATATGATGAAGGGCCGCCTAACGATCAACATTATTTCTTCGGACATGCCCGGAGAGAAGATCTCCAGTGAAGATCGTTACGAACGGTCCAAGGAGGTTGTCGAGATTCTCAAACAGGCCTGGGGCCAAGATGAAATTAACTATGAAGGTCGTTTCTATCAATTTCAAAAGCTCACCACTGATCCCGCTAGACCCTATCAGCAAAATGGGGGACCGCTACTCTACTTTGGTGGATATTCTCCGCCTGCACTTCAACTTTGTGGCCAGCACTGTGATGTCTATTTAATGTGGCCGGAACCAGAGGATGCGTTGAAAGAAAGAATGCGAGCCGCTCACGCTCAGGCCCAACGTTTTGGGAGAAATCTCGACTATGGGTTGCGGGTTCACATGATCGTTCGTGATACCGAAGCCGAAGCTAAAGAATACGCGCAGTCTCTGGTGTCTCAGTTAGAAGACGAAATTGGTCAAGCGATCAAAGCACGGGCTTTAGATTCCACTAGCCTTGGCGTTTCTTATCAGGCAAAGAATGTCATTGATTCCGATAAGTTCGGCTTTGTAGAGCCCAATCTCTGGACTGGTGTCGGACGCGCTCGTTCTGGATGTGGTGCTGCGCTTGTTGGCAGTGTTGATCAAATTCTTACAAAGCTGGAAAGATACCAGAAAATGGGAATTCGGGCTTTCATTTTCTCAGGCTATCCCCACAAGGATGAGTGTGAAAATTTCGGAACAAAGGTACTACCGAAACTCCAAACCTGCCAACTTTCAAAAGTCTATGGAAGGGTTCCAGATTCTCTTCCCCTGACACCTCTTGGGGTTGGAGAAAGGCGTTGAGTTCAAGTTCTTTTGTACATTTGATAGGCCCTTCGCCAACCAATTGCGCGCAGTTATCTTGGAAGAGGGTATTCCGATGAGACTAATTGCAATCTCCAATACTGGGGGGTGAAAAAATATTGTTCATACCAAGAGCAGATTCGGACACCAAATGACGTCAACGGCATAAAAGTCCGGACGATTAAAGGGGATGTACAAATTGAATTGGTGAAGGCAATGGGTGGAAATCTAACCCCAATTTCATGGCCTGAAGTCTATACCTCTCTCGCAACTGGCGTAGTTGACGGGACCAAAAATCGCATCACGGATATCGTGGGAATGAAGTTTCATGAGCACTCAACGCACAACACGTTGGATGGGCATGCTTACCTGGGAGCTTTGTGGTTCTTCAGTGAGGCGAGATGGCAACAGTTCCCAACAGCGCACCGGAGTATTTTATTTGATGGGTTCCAACACCTCAAAACAACTGCTCGAGCGTTCCCAATGCGCAAGCAAGGAACAGCTTATGAAGATTTCAAAAAGGCAAAAGGAACCATCTATGTACCAACTCCTTCAGAGAAAGCTGCTTTAAAAGCTGCGGCGGCATTTGTTTATGATTGGTACCTCAATAAATTTGGGGATGATTGGCTTTTCAAACTGGAAAATGCTGTCGCTCAGTGTAATGCATCCGTAACAGATGAATTCCTAACAGCGACTCAATCAAAGCTTCGAAACTAAATTATTCACTTCGCTCGGGTTCGAAGGAGCCCGAGTTTACGAAATTCAACGAAATGGGTCTCTCTCAATCATCTGAAAGAGGAATCGTTAGCCATTCCAACATATCTTTACTTGTAGAGATCAGGTACCCCCCGACTCCTTTCAATCCTGAAACAAATCCATCCACCGTTTTCTGAGTGATGCTTTCATCACAGGATCCTTGTTGCTCCAACCAGTGCACAGTATTTCCAACGACCACAACACTTCCTGAGACAATCAAAGAACCAGCGGATACAGTTATTGCACCAGCAGTGACAATGGCTAAGTTTGCAAGAACACATTCAGCATCTTGGCAACCCCGAGTAGCACCCGAGAGTCCTTCAATCACAATTGTATCAGAGTTGTCGAATCCTTTGACCTCAAGGGACCACTCCTTCGTAACCAGTTGACAATCGTAGTTCTGGTTTGGTTTGGTCTCTGGAACGAAGCAAGAACTCGTTAGCAAACAAACAACTAATAATGAAGAATACTTAGAGTTTTTTCGAATCATCATTTAACTAAATTTGTAAAAGAAAGATCGTTTCTTAATGTCAAAACCGCTGATTACGTTCCTGTTATTTTTGATTTTCTTCATATCATCAACGTCTTATTACTACTATTGGACGGTGCCTGCAAATAGTATCTGGTATGACCAGAGAGCAGCAATTGAAGTTTTCGAAAAGATTATAAACGGGCAATTCCCTTTAGTTGGATACAATAATAGTATTGGGATTCCAACATTTCCAGCGTTCTACTATGTTATTTTTCCAGTTTATTATTTTTTAAGAAATCCAATTGAATTATATTACTTTACTGCAATCATCAATGTAATCTCAATTTTAATTATTACGACATTTTTATATTTAAAATTTAATTTATTTTCAGCAATTCTTTACGGATTTTATAGCATTACGAATATTTGGGGATTATATTATGGATCTTTTCTCTGGAATCCCAACTTTATTCCATTTTTTATGGTCATCTTTTACTTATCGCTTTATAAATATCTAAAAGAAAGAAAGGTTTTTTATTTTCACATCTCAGGTATTCTTATCAACATAATTGTCCAAATGTCTCCACAAGCTGCCGTTTTAGTTCCTTCATTTGCACTTGCACTTTTAATACTTAAGAAATTACCGACTTTTTGGAATCAAATTTTACACATTTCGATACACTGTGTTTTAGTTTTTCCATGGGTTTATCATACAAGAATCGCATTTCCAAATTCCAGTGAACCGACACATTCAACTTTATTTAAAAACTTTTTTACTCCACTTCTTGAATACACAAATTACATAGGAGGCTGGGGTCTGACCAGAGAATGGGGAAAATATTTAGATTACGGTACTATATATTCTGATGAAATTACTTTTTGGAACCCATTACTTCAAGTATCTACTACAGTGTTATTGGGTGTGATTATTTGGATAAGTATTTGTGTTTTTATGGAAAGATTTAAAACTAAAAATCTCAATCAATGGCAGGAAATTTTGCTTGTCCTAACTATCATTAACTTATCCACATTTTGTTATGTGTTTTTTGGTATGTGGATGGCACCGCATCATTATCAATTTTTATCACCAACAATTCCTTTACTTCTTGCCTTAGGACTTCATTTTCATATAAAATATTTTAAAGGTTTTCTATTTTTGTTTGCATTTGTAATGGTTTCACAGGGTTCATATAGTTATTGGCGAGCATATTCAGAATCAATTCGGCCCTTCATTACTGATATTGGTTATCAAGAAACTTTTTCAGATTTTGTCAAAGATCAATGTACTAATTCTGCAAGGGTAAGATATGCCACTCCCAATGGTATTCATGGCTACATGCAATACGGAGATTTAGAGGAAGAAGTCTCAAGTTGTGATTGGATGCTTGTACAAAAAAATCATTATGATCGATCAATTGTTATTCATGATTTATTGAATGAAAAATTTCAACTATCTCAGAAAAAATTTAAAGATTATCTAATCTGGAACCCAAAATAATAAATGAGAAAGAAATCATTTTTTATATATGCATTATTATTTTTTATTTTTTTATTTATTTTTTGTGTTTTACTGATTAAAGAAAACGTTGAAAAATTTAATATCCAAATAGAACAAAATATCGAAAGAAATCTTTCAATTGATTGGGGTCCAAAAGAACCGAAGCTATTTGCAGTGGGATATTTTGCAGACGTTTCTAATCTTTCTTTAGATTTTGATACATTTATTATTCAAATTCCTGTTCATGAAAAATTTCACATTCTAAATTTGGCTGAAAGGTTAGTCTTTGATAAATGTAATTTTAAAATAAATTTGATCCACCTTCTTTTAGATCTTCATTGTAGAAAACTTACCTCAAATCATAAAAATTTTATATTTGATCGAAACAAGGAAATTCTTTATTCCAAAAACTTTTATTTCGATAATGATATTTTTCAAAGACTATTTAATCGATTTAGATTTTTCGATCTAAAATTTCATTTTGACGAGGTGTCAATTAACAATGTTTTGACACAAAACATTAATGGTGAATTGGAATTTCATAACGATGAAAATGCGACTTTAACTATTGATGATCAGTTCTTTGAATTTTTCAACAGATCAGAAGGTCTTGAGATTGACGATCAAAATCAGAAATTTTTCTTTTTGAACCAAAACTTCTTCCAACATTTTTGGAGCTAACCCAATTTCTTTTCTTTCATACATACTCAATAAGCCCAACCCGATGGTTGACTTCCAGCAAGAAACTAATATATCAATACATCTAAAATTCGAAGAACTCATAAATTATCCTTTAGACATCAATGGATCTTCGTTCGCAAAAATCCGATACCGAGACGATCCGCATCAATCGTCGTGTGCCTATCGTTCCCCAAGTGCACTCAACTCTACATCACTTGATTGTTCATTGTGTGCTTCCACCTGGTTCCCCCATCCGCGAGAAAGATCTGAGTGAACAAATGGAAGTTTCTCGAACACCAATTCGAGAAGCACTGTTGCAACTTGAGAAAGAAGGGCTTGTCGAGATCTATCCGCAATCTGGAACACGTATTTCCAAAATTAGTATGGAAGAAGTGCGTGAGAGTCATTTCATACGTGAAGCCATGGAAAGTGCCACTGTCCGATTTGCGGCACAACAGGGTGATTCTCAATTATACAAACAACTGAACACCCGTTTGCAAGAATTCGAGGCTGCCTTAGGCACCGCTGAAAAAGATCTCTTGTTCGAATTGGATGAACTCTTTCATAAAACGATAGCGGAATTCCGCTTCCATAATAGACTTTGGAAAATCACAAATATCGCAAAATCACACATGGATCGTGTTCGGCACTTAACCCTTCCACTCCCAAAAAGGATTTATGAAATTGCTGATGAACACCAACGAGTTACTGATTGTATTACCCAGCACCAACCAGACGACGCTGTGAGAGCAATCAAGGATCACCTTAGCGTGATTTTTTCCGATATTGAGCGAATTCGAGCAGAACATTCAGAATATTTTGTTGAATAACTTTTCATCTAAACATATCAACCAATGCCATATCTAACCCCAACTCAACTTTCCGAATTCGAACAAAATGGATTTCTGATTGAAAGAAACCTTTTTGATCCTGAAGAAACACAACTACTTCAGAAAGCTGCAAAAGATGATCAGGAACTGGATCGCCGAAGCCAAGGAAGAAGAGACAGGTCTGGTGCCACAGTCCGCCTTACACTTTGGAATCACCCGGGAGAGGGCATTTACGGAATGTTTGCCCGTTGCAAAAAGCTTGTTGGCAGAATGGAAGAACTGCTTGGCGGAGAAGTCTACCATTATCATTCAAAAATGATCCTCAAAGACCCTGAAATTGGAGGTGCTTGGGAATGGCATCAAGATTATGGTTACTGGTATCACTATGGCTGCCTCCAACCTCTGATGGCGAGCGCTATGATAGCAGTAGATCCTGCCAAAGTAAGCAACGGTTGTCTCGAAGTTCTGAAAGGAAGCCATGTTGTAGGCCGCCTGGATCATTCCTTAGCTGGAGAGCAATCCGGCGCAGACCCTGAAAGAGTAGGGATCGCCATGAAGCGCTTCGACAGAGTTGCGGTTGAATTGGAACCTGGCGACACACTGTTTTTTCACTGCAATCTTCTGCATTGTTCGGGTCAAAATCACTCCCCTGATCCTCGCTGGGCAATGATTTGTTGCTATAACGCTGCCCGTAACAATCCATTTATAACCTCCAGACACCCCCAATATACTCCTCTTGATCAAGTGGATGACTCCCTTATCAAAACGGTTGGCCTGAAAAGATTCAGTGAAGGTGGAGAGGTTGATTTTATGGGTGAGAAAGTTGATCGAAGCATCCCCTCAGATCTTCACAAACCAATGCCTGAAACAATATGAGACCAACCACTGGAATTCGTCTCAGTTGGCCTGAGCTCAGAAAATTTTTGCACCAACATCTCACTGAGCATGTTCTCCCATTCTGGTTTCCGAAACTGATTGATCCGAGATATGGGGGCTTGAACAATTGTGTTCAGGATGATGGTGAAGTCCTCTCCTCCGAAAAATATCTTTGGTCACAGGGCCGAACTCTTTGGGTGCTGAGTAAACTTTTTAATGACATTGATCAGGATTCTAAATGGCTGGAGATGGTGACTCCCATCTCAAAATTATTGACAGATTATGGGAGGAATACCGATGGAGATTGGTACTTCAGTTTAAACGCAGACGGTTCCCCTGCAAGAGAACCTCAATCTATCTATGTAGATGGTTTCTGTATTTATGGGCTGACAGAATATGCAAAAGCAACTGGTCACTCAAAGAGTCTGGACATAGCTTTGGAGGCTTACACCCACGCGAGTCCCAAGTTGGAGGATCATCGCTTATTAAGAACAATGCCTCACCCAATTCCAACTGGGTTCCAGTCCCATGGTCCCCTGATGTTGTTTGCGCATGTTTTTCATGAACTGGGAATCCTGAGTGACAGAGATGACATCCAGCAGCGAGCCCTTGAATTGGCAGAAAGGATTCTATCTCAACATCTTGATCCTGAGTCCGGCCAACTTCATGAGTTTGTGGTTCCTGGTGGTCAAAAAGATTCCAGTGACATTGGACAGACAGCAATTCCAGGGCATGTGGTGGAAAGCATGTGGTTTTTGGAAGAGATCTATCGCTACCATGGTCAATCAGAAAAGATTCCATTATTGCTGGAGACCATGCGTACCCATCTTGAGCTTGGCTGGGACCAGCAATTTGGGGGTTTGGTTCTAGCCACTCATCTTGGAGATGGGAAGCCTAAGTGGCACAATCCGTATGGTAAAATCTGGTGGCCCCACACAGAGAGTCTACAAGCACTGCTAATGGCTTACGCTCATAACAGAGAAAAATGGGCTGAGGACTGGTACTGGAAAATCCATGATTACAGCTTCACTCACTTTCCCAATTGGGATTCAGGAGACTGGTTTCACAATTTGGATCGTGAGGGAAAACCGACGGTTCCCTATTTACAAACTCTTCCAGTGAAGGATCCTTTTCATTTGCCCAGAGCCCTAATTTATTCAATTCAAATCCTTGATCAACTTGGAGAAACATCATGACTAAGCCTGATCCTCAGAAACGATGGGTTGTCGACCAACTACCTGTTGAATTGTACGCTAGTAACGAAGAACTCGGACAGGCAGCTGCAAAGAAAGCTCAACAAATCTTAAGGGAGGCAATCGACAAAAAAGGATTCGCTAACTTGATATTGGCAACCGGGAATTCTCAGCTAACTTTTTTAAAAGCGTTGAGAAATTTGGGGGATGTTGATTGGCAGAAGGTCAGAATCTTCCACATGGACGAGTACATTGGAATCAATCCATCCCACCCAGCCAGTTTCCCTCTGTTCTTGGAAAACCATTTTCTTCAATTTACCAAGCCTGGTCATTTTCATCCCATTCCGAGTGAGACTTCGGATGTGGATTCTGCCTGCAAGGCCTATGAGGCATTGATTCGTCAACATCCTGCTGATCTTGTCGCAATGGGATGGGGAGAAAACGGACACATTGCCTTCAACGATCCTCCAGATGCACATTTTGATGACCCGCATTGGGTAAAAGTCGTCGATCTAGCAGAGGAAAGCCGTCTTCAGCAGGTGGGAGAAGGGCATTTTGCTTCACTGGATGAAGTACCAAAACAAGCGATAACCTTGACAATTCCTGCTCTTCTAGCTCCAGTACACATCCTTTGTATTGTTCCTGAAGCGAGAAAGGCTTCAGCTGTCAAAGCCTGCCTTTACAAGTCGGTAGATGAATCTCGGCCAGGCTCTATCCTGAGAACAATTTCACATGCTACCTTATTGCTGGATCAAGATTCAGCTTCGCTACTCTAAATTATCCAACAATGGAGTTGCCTATGCTTTAATTTATGGGTAAATGACAGCAGTCTTTTGTCCAATGAGTTCATTTCATTCCAAAAATCTTCACTAACTGGAGTTAGTAGAAAGAGGACACTTCATGAAACGATCTACTTTTCTCAAATCTCTCATTGCTCTTGGTTTTTCTGCGATCATTGGGAGCACAGGAGCAATTGCAGGGGAATCCCCTGATCTCGCAGCTATGGTCAAAGCAGGGACATTGCCACCCTTGAATGAGCGTCTCCCCGAAATTCCATTGATGCTGCCTGTTGTTGACGAAATTGGTCAATACGGTGGCACACTTCGTCGCGCGTTTCTGGGGCCTGGTGACCACAACAACTATACAAGAGCTGTCTACGACGCACTGGTGCGTTATGCACCAGACGGAAGCCAAATTGTTCCTCATATTGCTGCAGGTTGGGAATCTAACGAGAACTTCACGGAATGGATTATTCGCCTGAGACCAGGAGCTAAATGGTCAGACGGCACACCATTCACCGCTGATGACATTATGTTCTGGTACGACAATATCTTGATGAACCAAGAACTAATGCCTGGTGGTGTTGGCTGGATGAAAAACGGAGATGGTTCAATGGCGTCGGTCCAAAAGCTTTCGGACTACTTGGTCAAGTGGACCTATAAGCAGCCAAACACAGCCTTCCTGCTAAACATGGCCAACCTGGATGGTGCTGACAAATCAATCAGCAATTTGGTCTTTGTTCCAGCTCATTATTTGAAGCAATTCCATCCGGATCACACCAGCAAGGCTAGCTTGGATGCCAAGGTCAAAGCAGCAGGTTTTGATACTTGGACCCAACTATTCGCGGTGGAAGCACTACCGCATTTGAGCGGTAACCGACCTGGCATGGCGGCCTGGGTTCCAGATGGAACAACTGTTTCGGATCAGGTCTTCACCATCAAACGTAATCCGTATTTCGTGGGAATCGATCCACAAGGCAACCAACTGCCTTATATTGACGAAATTCGCTTTACCTTCTTTGCAGACAAGGAAGCTTTGAACCTTGCAGCAGTCGCGGGTGAGATTGATTTCCAGGGACGTCACATCAACATGAGTAGTTATCCTGTTCTCAAAGAAAACGAGAACAACGCAAACTATCGTGTGGTTACCTGGCCAACCTTTGGTGGCTCAGATGCTGTAGTGATGCTGAACCAAACGTGGACAGGTCCTGAAGGTGAGTACTTCCGCAATAAGAACTTCCGCATCGCGCTTTCTCACGCAATTGATCGAGATGCCATCAAGGAGCTGGCGTTCTTCGGCCTTGGTGAAGCTCGTCAGGGAGTCCCTGCCCCCTTCCACCCTTACTACCCTGGAGATGAATACGCTTTCCGCTATACCGAGTTCAAACCAGAAGAAGCCTCGGCAATGTTGGATAAAGTTCTTCCAAACAAAAACAGCGATGGACATCGCTTGATGTCAAATGGACAGGTTCTGGACATTGAAATTGGGGTGGTCCCTCAATTTGGTGCTTGGCCAGATATCGCACAATTGATTGTGGAGAATTGGGCAGAAGTCGGAGTCAAAGCACACGTGGAAATTCGTGAGCGAGCTCAACACTTCTCGATGCGTCCGGCCAATGAGTTGATGTCAGAAGTCTGGAACGAAGACACCACGGGCTTCCCTTTCAGTGGTCAACCTAAGTTTGATCCTCGAAGTGATCCAGCTCTGACTTTTGCGCCCTTGGTTGCCAAGTGGTATGCATCCGGCGGTAAGGAAGGAGAGGCTCCACCTGCTGAAATCAAGCGCTTGGTCGACATCATTGATGAAGCCAAAACTTCAGGACGCAATCGGCAAATCGCTCTGGCCAAAGAACTCTTCCAAATCTGGGCTGACAATGTCTGGGAAATTGGAACCGTTGGGATGACCCCAATGATCCAGGGAGTTCTGGTTGCGAATGATAAGCTGCGAAATGTTCCTGCTGTTGCAGGAAACGACTGGCCTCTGCGTACTCCTGGAGATACACGCCTCGAGCAGTATTTCTATTCACGCTGAGTCACACTCCTAGCGGTCTGACTTCTTTTTGGAGCCAGGCCGCACTCCAAACGTCTGTCCCAGACATTCCTGAATGCTAATCTACATTATCAAGCGGCTTCTGCTGTTGCCGTTCTTGCTACTGATCTTTTCTGTCATCGCCTTCCTCTTGATCCAAGCTCCTCCTGGTGACTTTCTGACCAGCTACATTGCTGAATTAGCAGCATCAGGCTCCTCGATGGAAAGGGCCCAGATTGATGCGTTACGTGCGCTCTATGGCCTTGATCAGCCCATGTATCTTCAATATTTCAAATGGATGGGGAGAATCCTGACTGGAGACTTAGGAGTCTCATTGGATTGGCAACGTCCTATTAGTGAGCTAATCGGTGAACGCATGGGGCTAACCCTTGCCCTTGGCTTGGGAACATTTGTATTTACATGGTTGATTGCGATCCCGATTGGGATTTTCTCAGCTACACGCAAGTACTCTTTTTTTGATTACTTCTTCACTGTTTTTAATTATTTCGGTGTTGCCACACCAACTTTCATGACCGCTTTAGTGCTGATGTGGATTGCCTTCAAATACTATGGCGTGAGCATTACAGGACTTTTCTCGGCAGAGTACATTGACGCTCCCTGGAGTTGGGATCGAGTTGTAGATTTGTTGCAGCACTTATGGCTTCCCGTTGTCATTCTTGGGTTGGATGGAACTGCCCGTCTTGCCAGAGTGATGCGAGCCAACTTGCTCGACGAGCTAAAAAAACCCTATATGGAGATGGCTAGGGCTAAGGGCCTCTCCGAGTGGCGTCTCGTCATGAAATATCCTGTCCGTTTAGCACTGAATCCTCTTGTCAGTACGATTGGCTGGTATCTACCTCTCATCTTTTCTGGAAGTGTGATTGTCGCAACGGTAATGAATTTGCCCACGATAGGCCCCATGCTACTTAGGGCTCTGATCAGTCAGGATATGTTTCTGGCAGGCACAATCATTCTCTTCTACATGATGCTGGCAGTGGTTGGCACATTGATTTCTGACATCCTCTTGGCTTGGCTTGATCCAAGAATTCGACTGGATGAGGAGTGAGATGTTAAAAAAGTCAGAAAACAAACCCAATATTATTTTGATCATGCCGGATCAACTCCGACCTGACTTTCTTGGGTGCTACGGTGCTAAGTTCATTCAAACCCCTAATATCGATAAGCTTGCCCAACAAGAGTTAAAATTCAATAGGGCCTTATCACCCTCCCCAATCTGCATTCCAGCTAGGGCATCTTTATTCACAGGACACAATGTCCTCTCCACTGGAGTGTTAACGAACAACTACTGGCTGCGCCCAGATCATGAGGATTGTGGTCTTCTCAGTTTTACCAGCACCCTATTAGAAAAAGGCTATCACACTGAGGGCATCGGCAAGATGCACTTCATCCCCTGGGACCAAGAGGCTGGGTTCAGTCATCGATGGATTGCTGAAGACAAGCGCCACATCCATATTCAGGATGACTACGCTGATTATTTAGCAGCACAAGGTCTTCGAAAGCTTGCTGGCACAGAAGAACCTAACTACCGCGAGGGCCGAATGGCTTCGGTCAGCCCAATCCCGTTGGAACATCAAGTAGATGTTTGGGTGGGGGATCGGAGTGTGGAGTTTATCAAGGATTGTCCTCAGGATAGACCATACTTTCTGTGGGTGGCTTTTCCAGGACCCCACGATCCTTACAATCCACCTTTAGAAATTCTTGATTCCATGTTTCCGGCAGAAGAGTTTCCCTTCTCAATTCCTGGAACAGTCGACAGTCAGACCTTTCAAAGAGGATTCATCCAAGCCCACCTCACTGGATCAGCCCAAGCAGATTTTCGAGAGTTCCCAGAACTAGCCAAGCAGACTATTCGACGACACTATGCAGGTTTGTTTCAGATCATTGATCACCAAGTCGGACGAATTTTAAGTGCTATCGAAGAGCAAGATTCTGAGCGTGAGACGCTGATCTTCTTCACATCAGATCACGGTGATTTTCTGGGTGATTTTGACATGGTTGGTAAGGCTTTATTCTACGAATCTTCTTCTCGTATACCGCTGATTGCGAAAGGAACGCCCTATCGGGTTGGACAATCCAAGAGCTTGGTTTCGTTGACAGATTTTTATGCAACAATCCTCAGTCACGCGGGAATAAAGATGATAGCTCAGGACTCCCAAGCAATCCCCACAAAGCCTGATCAGCAGACTCATAAACACATTATAGGAGCCACAGGTGCTGGGCTGATGTGGTGTGACGAGCGCTGGAAATTATCACGCTACAAGAATGGACTTAGTACTCTGTTTGATGTGGCAGCGGACCCCCTCGAACAAAACAACCTACTTCTTGATCATGATTTTGCTGATATTCGAAACCAGGTGGAAGCAGAGTTAACCAAATCTTTGATGGAGGGTCTGGTTCAGAGTCATCAAGAAAAATCATATCCCTATATGACACTTACACCAGATCATGCTGGGCATCATCGAAATTGGCAGCGCCCCTATCCAGCCAATACCTGGAACAAATCTGAGGAAATGAAAGCCAATTGGGGCAAAGCAGGGATGCTCGTATGAATCATTTTGCGCGAGCCTACAGATGACTTCTCAAACTGCCTTGAGCAGTGAAGTCAGCGAAAATGTTAAGGACGAGGCCTTTGACGTAGCTCCTAATTGGAAGCTTGTCTGGTGGCGTTTCAAGAAGCATCGGTTAGCTTTAGTCAGTGCATTCGTACTGTTTGGGATCATTCTAATTGCCTTGTTCCCTGATTTCTTCAGTATACAAGATCCCAACAAATCAAGCGCTCGTGAATCTTTTATGCCGCCTCAGGGGATATCCTTTTTCCACGATGGAAGTTTTCAAGTCCATGTCAAACCACTCAAAGGGAAACGGAATAAGACAACGCTCAAGATGGAGTGGGGAGTCGATGAGAAGAGAATTTTACCACTACATTTCTTCACAAGTGGTTATGAATACGAGGTTTTTGGGCTTTTCAAAACAGATCTACACCTCTTTGGTATTGAAAAACCGTCTGCTCGAAATTCGTTCCACCTACTGGGTACCGATCGTTTAGGCCGTGATCAGTGGTCTCGACTGATGCATGGAACCAGAGTTTCACTTTCAATCGGGCTAGTCGCGGTTGGACTCAGTATTTTTCTTGGGATTCTGCTCGGTGGAATCTCAGGATATTACGGAGGCTGGCCTGACTTAGTCATTCAAAGGTTGATCGAGATCCTTCAATCACTGCCACCTATTCCCATCTGGATGGCCTTGACTGCTGCCTTGCCCAGAGACTGGACGGTAGAGCAGACGTACTTTGCGATCACTCTCATTCTTTCTCTACTGGGTTGGACCACACTCGGTCGAGAGGTTCGTGGTAGATTTTTGTCATTGAGAGAAGAAGACTTTGTCATGGCTGCAAAACTCTCTGGTTGCAGCCAAAGTCGTATCATCTTCCGACACATGCTACCTACCTTCACAAGTCACATCATTGCTACCAGTACTCTGGCGATTCCGGTAATGATCATTAACGAAACATTTTTAAGTTTCTTAGGTCTCGGTTTGCGTCCGCCTGCAATCAGTTGGGGTGTACTCTTACAAGAAGCGCAGAATCTTCAGTCGATTGCCCTGGCTCCTTGGTTGTTGCTTCCTGGCTTGGCTGTCATCTTCACCGTTCTTGCGCTGAACATCCTAGGGGATGGCTTGCGTGATGCCGCCGACCCTTACAGTTGAGAACAAAAATGATTAATCAGCCCTTGCTGGAAGTCCGGGATCTGCAGACTGTTTTTGAACTTGATGAGGGGACCGTCAAGGCTGTTGATGGAGTCAGCTTTGATGTGTATCCGGGTAGAGTTTTAGGGATTGTTGGTGAAAGTGGCTGCGGCAAAAGCGTAACGATCAAGTCAGTCCTACGATTGATCGAAGAACCCGGCAGAGTTGCCAACGGTGCCATTCGCTTCCGGTCAAAAATTCTGGGTAATTCCTCTGCTGAGATGGTTGATCTCGTTCAATTACCTGCTAAGAGTGCCCAATTGAGAGCCCTGCGAGGGAACGAGATCGCACTGATTCCCCAAGAACCCATGGCTGCCTTCAGTCCAGTGCATACCATTGGCAATCAATTGATGGAGGTGATTCAACTCCATCAACCCGTCAGTGACGGAGAAGCAAAAAAAATTGCGGTGAATCGTCTCAAAGAAGTTGGAGTTCCAAATCCAGAAAGCGCAATGGATCGCTATTCTTGGGAACTCAGCGGTGGGCTTCGTCAACGCGCAATGATCGGAATGGCCCTCACCTGTGATCCCCTTCTTTTAATAGCTGATGAACCCACCACAGCTATTGATGTCACCACGCAAGCTCAAGTTCTGAGCCTGCTTCGTAAGCTACAGCAGGAGCATCAGACTTCAATCATCTTCATCACTCATGACCTAGGAGTGATCGCCCAACTCGCAGATGATGTTGTGGTGATGTACCTGGGCAAAGTGATGGAGAGCGGCCCAGTAGATCAAATTTTCCACAATCCCCAACATCCCTATACGCGGGCTCTACTGAAGTCTATCCCAACCGTCTACACAAAGAATCGTAGTCGTCTATCAACGATCTCGGGATCAATTCCTCACCCATTTCAGAAACGAACAGGTTGTCCTTTTGTGGCCCGATGCCAAGAGGCTCTCCCGCAACAGAAGTGTTCCAATCAAGCACCAGCACTCAAAGCGATCAATGAACACCAATCAGTGAGTTGCTTCCTTCATGGAGAGGAGGTCAATGTCAGCTGAACCAACCCAATCAACTTTGACCGCTAATGCGCTCATGCCTCCGGAGCGCTTGCTAGATGTTAAAGAGTTAAAAAAATATTTTCCTATCCGAAAGGGGGTTTTTAAAAGTGTAGTCGGTCAAGTACGATCTGTTGATGGGGTTACATTTCATTTAAACCAGGGAGAGACCTTAGGACTTGTGGGTGAAAGTGGCTGTGGAAAAACAACCATCTCCCGCTGTCTGTTGCGTGCAATCAATCCAACATCCGGTGAAATTCATTATCGACAAACTGATGGAAAATTGGTGGATGTGACACAACTAGCCAGTGACCAACTGAGACCCATACGTCGGGAGATGCAGATGATCTTTCAAGATCCATTTGCCTCTCTCAATCCTCGAATGAACTTACTGGATCTTGTCGGTGAACCTCTTTTGGTCAACGGTGTTGCCAATCGCAAAGAACGAAGCGATCGAGTCGCTGATCTGCTTCGTCTTGTGGGCCTGAGACCAGAATATATGCGTCGGTTTCCACATGCCTTTAGTGGAGGTCAACGACAAAGAATCGTGATAGCCCGTGCCTTGGCACTCAATCCTCGTCTGGTTGTAGCCGATGAACCAGTCTCTGCTTTGGATGTTTCAGTACAGGCCCAGGTACTCAATCTATTGCTGGATCTCCAGGAACAGTTGAAGCTGACGTACCTGTTTGTCGCGCATGACTTGAGTGTCGTACGTCACATTAGCGATCGTGTGGCCGTAATGTATGTGGGCCGGATCGTAGAAATGTCTCCAACGGATGAGCTTTTCCTGGCACCAAAGCACCCCTACACCGCAGCGTTGCTATCAGCCGTACCAGTTGCTGATCCTAGAATTCGCTCAAAGATGCAACCCTTGGAAGGTGATGTGCCCAGTCCGTCTAGTCCACCTAGCGGCTGCCATTTTCATCCCAGATGTCCCTTTGCCACTGAGTTGTGTCGGCAACAAGCACCCGACTTGGAAGAAGTCCAACCTAATCACTTCGTGGCCTGTCATCGGCAAGCCGAGTTAATATTGTCTGGTGTCTCTGAGCCAACCTGATCCTAGTAGAAACATGATCTTTTCAGCTGACCAAAAAGTTCACGTCGACACGCAAGGAGCTCTAAAAGAGTCCCTTCAGGCGGTTGATGGCACAGTTCAATCTGAACGGAAGAGAACCCTCGGGTTGTGTGATATCCAACTCAATGGCTTTGCTGGTATTGATTTTAACAATCCAGACTTAAACCCCGAAGATTTTCATCGATCGATGCAGGCTCTCCTGAGAACTGGAGTGACCAAGATACTTCCGACATTGATTACTGCTGACCAAGGTGATCTGTATCGAAATTTTGAAGCATTGGAGAGGGCACGGGCGTCCTCTCCCATTGCCCAGATGATGGTGAAGGGATATCACCTGGAGGGACCTTTTCTCAATCCAGCCCAAGGTTTTGCAGGTTGCCATCCATCACAGTTCATGGGTAGAAAGCCATCTTGGGAAAAGTTTGTGAGTTGGCAAGCTGCAGCAGGAGGTCGAATCAAGCTTCTGACTGTGGCTCCAGAGATGCCCGGTGTTCTTGAATTGATTACCAAATGCGTTGAAAGTGGAGTCTGCGTATCCCTCGGTCATACAAACGCTTCGCACGAAGATATCCGAAAAGCTGTAGAGGCTGGGGCATCGTTGTCAACACACTTGGGCAATGGGGTTGCTCAGTTATTACCAAAGGTTGACAATCCGATCTTAAGCCAACTTGCTGAGGAAGGTCTTTCTGCTAGTTTTATTGCGGATGGCTTTCATCAGAAACCTCATGTACTGCGCGTCTACATCAAAGCCAAGGGTTCAGACCGAACCATCTTAGTTAGTGATGGAACTGCAGCTTCAGGGACAGTTCCTGGAACCTATTACTTAGGTGCTACAAAGATTCAGTCCAAACCTGAGGGTGTGGTGCATCTCTTTGGAACCCAGAATCTTGCTGGTTCAGCGGCAACTCTGCTGGAATGTCTGCAAAATGTCATGAGTTGGTACAACACCTCTCTTGAACAAGGAATTCGCTGGACCTCAATCCAACCTAGAAAGCTTCTGGGCTGGCCAACTACACAAAATGTTGGAGATCTTGCTGAATTGTTGGAGTGGGAATACATCAATGATCGATGGACCCCAGCATCTGTTCAACTTGGCACGCAGATCATCAAAATTCATTGAAGAAACAACTGGAAGCACACAAAAACTCAAATGGAGCGATACTAATGAAACCCTCTTCGCCATTTAATCACCCAGATAGACTGTTCAGTTCAGATCAATCCCAACGCAATGTTGCGCGAAGGCTTTTTGAGGAAGTTCGTGATCTACCCATCGTTAGTCCACATGGTCACACCGATCCAAGTTGGTTTGCTCTAAACCAAAATTTTGGGAATGCAACAGAACTGTTCCTGGTTCCTGATCACTACTTATTCCGAATGCTCTACAGCCAGGGGATTCCCCTGACAGACTTGGGAATTCCAACCCGTGATGGTTCACCTACTGAGACCGATCACAGGAAAATTTGGCGAATATTTACTGAGCATTATTATTTATTTCGTGGGACGCCCTCCAAGATTTGGTTCGATCACGCCCTCCATGAGGTTCTAGGAATCAACGTTCCCATGCTGCGGGAGCATGCCGACCAAATTTACGACGAAGTGAACGCAAAACTCTCAAGTGAAGCCTTTCGTCCGCGTGCCTTGTTCGAACGCTTTCAAATCGAGACCCTGGCAACAACTGAATCTCCTCTAGATCCACTTACTCACCATCAAACTCTTAAAGATTCCGGCTGGCAGGGTAATGTCATTACCGCTTTCCGTCCAGATGCGGTGGTTGATCCTGAATTTGAGGGTTTTGCTGAGAATGTTGAGAAGTTGGCTGAAATTACCGGAGAAAACGCTCTTACTTGGGATGGATATATCAAGGCCTTGCAACAGCGAAGAGAATATTTCAAGTCGATGGGAGCCACCTCCACAGATCATGGGCACCCAACTGCGACAACAGCAGATCTTTCTCGAACCGAATGCGAACGACTCCTGTCGGGAGCACTAGCAGGGGACCTCAGTGCAGAAGAAGCAGATCAGTTTCGCGGGCAAATGATGACCGAAATGGTGAGGATGAGTCTGGACGATCATCTTGTTGTACAGTTGCATCCAGGTTCTTTCCGTAATCATAATCAACCGCTCTTCGAACGCTTTGGCAGAGACAAAGGAGCGGATATCCCCATGGCAACCGATTATGTCAATGGATTGAGGCCACTACTAAACAAATTTGGCAATGAACCTCGACTCAGCATGATTCTGTTCACCTTGGATGAGACCAGCTATAGCCGAGAGTTAGCTCCACTCGCTGGACACTATCCAATCCTCAAGCTAGGCCCTGCCTGGTGGTTCTATGACAGTCCTGAAGGGATGTTACGCTTCCGTCGACAAACGAACGAAACCACAGGCTTTTACAACACTGTTGGTTTCAATGATGACACCCGAGCTTTCATGTCAATCCCTGCTAGACACGATTTGGCTCGACGAATTGACTGCCGCTATCTTGCCGAACTTGTCTGCGAACATCGAATGAGCGAAGAGGAGGCTAGGGAAGTTGCCATAGATTTAGCCTACCGACTCGTAAAGAAAGCTTATCGATTCCATGAGGAAAAATGAGTCGCGCATTATCACTGAAAGAAAAATTTGGTAATCGCTACCCCCGAGAATCCTGTGGGATTGGTATTGTTCATCTCGGTATCGGCGCCTTTCATCGTGCTCACCAGGCTTGTTATACTGACAAGTTACTGAGCCTTTACCCCGGGAAATGGTCTATCTCAGGGATCAGTCTTCGGAGCCCAAATGTGCGGGATCAATTGGCTCCCCAAGATGGATTCTACACGCTGGTGGAGAATGATCGCAGCGGGCAACGTATGGAAGTCATTGGAGCGGTTCGTGAGGTACTTTGTGCTCCTGAGAGCCCAGCAGCTGTTCTCAATAGGCTTTGTCACCCAGATACCAAAATTGTTTCCTTAACGGTCACTGAAAAGGGCTACTGCCACGATCCAGCTACGGGTCATTTAAACCAGACACATCCTCAAGTAATAGCTGATCTCGAAAACATAAATCAACCTAGCTCCGCCTTGGGTTATATTTGTGAAGCACTTTATCGGCGTTGGAAACAAGAATTAGGTCCGTTCAGCATCGTTAGTTGTGACAACCTGCCGAGCAACGGCAAAGTGCTGAGGGAACTACTCATCGAATTTGCAAAACTTCGTGATGCTGTGCTTGCGGACTGGATCGAAGACAGAGTTACCTGTCCTAGCTCAATGGTTGACCGGATCGTACCTGCAACTACAGAGAAAGACCGTCAGATTGTGCAAAAGCAGCTTGGCTTAAAAGATCAAGGGGTGGTGGTCACTGAGGGTTTTTCTCAATGGGTCCTCGAGGATAATTTCTGTGCAGGTCGTCCGGCTTGGGAAGAAGTCGGGGTAACAATGGTTGATGATGTAACACCGTTCGAGCACATGAAATTAAGAATGCTCAATGGCACACACTCTACCCTGGCTTACTTAGGCTTTATGGTAGGCCACGAGTTTGTTGCGGATGCCGCTAATGATTTTGATTTTCAACAGCTCCTTCTTGGAATGTGGCAGGAGGAGATCATTCCAACTCTAAGTATGCCCTCAGGGATTGATCTTCAGTCCTATGCTCATGACCTGATGGCACGCTATCAAAACCCAGAACTCCACCATCGCCTCTATCAAATTGCGATGGATGGCTCTCAGAAACTTCCTCAACGATTATTAGGAACCCTCCGTGATCATCTTGCAGCCAATCGACTTCCAAAAAGGATCCTGCTCGCCATTGCAGGATGGATGAGCTACGTGACGGGAATTCAGGAGAATGGGAATAGTTTTGAGGTGCAGGACCCCCTGACTCCAAAGCTCCAACAGCTTGTTCAAGAGTCTGGATTCCTGAATGGTCAGTTGAATAGTAAAAAAACTTCAGAGTACGTTAATCAATTATTGCAAATAGAGGAAATCTTCGGCAGGGACCTAGTAAATCATACTATTTTCTCTCAGCAACTTGCCTCAGTTCTTCAAGAACTAACGGAGAATGGGGTCCGTTCAATATTGAGGCAAACGGTTACAGCCTAATCAACAGAGACATTCGATGAGCGCAAATCGAGACTGGGAATATCAAATGAAGCGTTCCTCCGTGGAGGAATTGAACCAGTTCCTGATAACTGTCTTGGAAAAAGCGGGAACCCTAAGTGAGAGCGCTTCAGCAATAGCCAAAGCTCTCTGCTCAGCCTCTATAAAAGGTGTCGATAGCCATGGTGTACGATTACTACCACACTATGAAAAGGTTGTTCGAGGAGGGCGTGTCAATGGAAAATCGCAATTAGAAGTGAGGGAAGTAACCCCAGTAGCAGTTGAGGTCAATGCTGACAACGGCTTCGGACATTATGCATCTTATCGTGCGATTGAGGAGGGAATTCAAAGAGCCAAAACTTACGGGATTAGTATGATTTCAGTAATTCACTCCTCCCATCTTGGAGCTCTTGGTAGTTACGTTGAAGAAGCTGCAAATGAGGGATTTCTAGCTTTTGGTTTCTCCAACACCGACACCCTAGTCTTGCCTCATGGATCGAAAAAGCCCTTCCATGGCACAAACCCGATCGCATTCGCAGCACCATTAGACAATCATACGCCTTACCTGATAGACATGGCTACAAGCTGCGTTCCTTGGAATCGTGTGGCCGATTATGGAGCTCAAGGACGACCATTACCTGACGATATTGCCGTCGATAAAAACGGACAACCAACGAAGAATCACAAAGAAGCCGTTGCGCTTAAGTCCTTTGGTGGTAACGACTATAGCTACAAGGGTGCGGCTCTGGGGGGAATGATTGAAGTGCTTTGTTCGCCTCTAACGGGTATGCCTTTTTGCTCACAAATCTTAAAGATGAACTCTGACGACATGTCCATTCCCAGGCATCTTGGCCAATTTTTTATGATTCTTATGCCGGATCTGTTTGTCTCTCGTTCCACTTTCATGGAATTGATGCAGAACTATTTACGGGAACTTCGTTCCTTGCCAGCGCAGGAGGGAATGGAGGTTATGGCACCCGGAGATCGTGAGTGGCGAGTTAAGGAGGAAAGATCTGAGCTTGGAGTCCCAATTCCAGCGTATCTGGAGGAAGAATTCAGAAGACTTGGTGGAAACTATGGCGTGAAAGAGCCTGATTACATCTGAACTGCAAAATTTTTTAGCGTAAATACTCCCGAGCAACCCAGCCTTGGTGGCTTTCTTTGTAACGGGCTGGCCGATCAACCATCACTCTTGCCCAATCCCCTGAGACACAATGCTCTAGAACTCTCATACCAGATTCCAACCTCGCCACCAACTCCTGATCTGAATCGTTGGGATTTACGTAAGTAACTTTCTCAAACTTGGTTCCAGGTCCGACTCTCAGGTTCACCCGATCCCCAACTACCTCTCTGTTCTTGCCAGTCAGATCTTTTCCATCACAAGGAGACTCTGATTTCACCACTTCAGACTCTACAACATTCTCTTTCGACGAGGCAGGATCTATCGTTTGATAATCCATCAGCGCTATAAATATTATAAGCAGATGGACAGACACCACTAAGGCCAACGTGATCCAAAACTGAGACGATTGGGAGAGTTTGCTAAACATCAAGAGCGGGTGATTGAAAAATCTAATTTATATGACACTCATTAAACCAATGGAAATAGTCTGCCGTAGATCCCTTTGGGTGTCCACCCTTGGATTTTCTTCCGATAATAAAGAGGAAATTGATGGAAGATTTTTGGAGAGTACAAATTAGGCCTGATTTAGCCTTCGGAAATTGAGCTAAACTAAAAATTTAGGACTAGGTGGGAGTAGATTGAGGTTGTTTACCAGAACAATGATCGCTTGAAAATTTGGGTAAGCAGGAAGGCCCCGCATCTCTGACGAGACCTCCTGCCTTCAAGCAATGATTAGATGGCTTGAGGGTGCTTGTGGTCACGCCCGTAGTGCTTGTGGATACCAGCAAAATCTAGCAGATCTTGCCAAGCCTTGAGAAAAAATTTTCGAACTGACGCGCTTCTTCTGTCTTTTCGCTTGTCGACAAACTGGATCATTGCAAACTCCCAGTCATCTCGATATTCACTCTTGAAATACTGTTGAAGCTCAATTTCTTGATATTCTTGATAGGCGGGATGCATATTGTCTCCTGTAGAAAAGATTGTGAATAAATTTTTAACTGATGTTTAATAAGTTTACTTAATTTTTTCGCACTTGCAAAATAATTTTAAATATTTTTTCTAACTTCTCTTTCTCTACAGGAGATTTTTTAGTAGTTGAAAACTAAATCGTGCGTAAGGCTTGCTAAGCATGATATCTGAAAAATAACATATTTTCGCTGAACAATAATTTAGTCAATTGGTGATTTTAATAAACAATTCGGCTAGATGGATAGGAATCTGTAGGGTGCTCTGATCAGAGGACTGGGCTTAGAGCCCGGTAATCAGGGTGGGTACTAGATTTTGAGGTAGTGGTTCCAGAATGCAACCGTTCTTTGCCAGGCTAGAATTGCTGAATCTTGATCGAAACGTGCGCCGTTGGTGTCGTTATGGAATGCGTGGCTGACACCGGGTTACATATGCATTGTGAAAGGAGCAGCGTTCCTGGTCAGTGCATTGATGAATTCAGAAATGCATTTATTGATTCGATCATCCAGGCCAGCATAGTGTAACATTAACGGATTTTTCATCTTTGGCACATCCTCAGCTCTGGCTTGACTTCCGTTGAATGAGACTGAGCAACTAAGATCAGTTGAGTTTACAGCCAATCGATTTGCCATCCCACATCCCCCACAAAACCCACACAGCCAACTCTTCCAGAACTATCGTTGAGATTTTTTGCGAAGCCCACTGAAGACAAGTAGTCTTGCTGGGTACCCCCCCTATCCAGTTCCCGAATCAAGCTGCGCGCCTGATCCTGATCACTTTGAGTACCACCTGTACAACTTAGCGCATCAGGTGCTAAAGCTAAATAACCCTCCACCGCTGCTCTCCGAGCAACGCCCATGATATGTGGATTCAAACCACGATTCTAATGAATCACAATCACAGCCGTCAGCTTTCCTGAGTTCTTTGGTTTTGCAACGTAAGCTTGAATAGGACCATTTGGGGTTGGAATTTCAATAGTCCCAGTCGTCAGCCTGACATCCTGCTCCGTTACTCCCTGGGCCATCGCATAGTTGTTCTCCAATACTGGCAGCAGCGCTAGAGCAGGGTTGTTCCCCCTGCCAATCGGGCCAATCTTTCTAGAAAATGACATCGTGGTAAACTAGAGTGTGCGTATTGGCGTTGGAGCTTAAGGGTTGTTTAGTTTATGGATGCGCAGTTTCAAAGAAACTTCCAACATCGTTTTTGATTTGCTGTAGCAAAGCGTTTTACGATGGAGCCTTGCTAGATAATGCTTCAGTCGGCAGTTGAGTGATTCGATTTGTGTGGTGAAGGTCTTTGATGCGTAATGCTTGACGTGTGGAATGAAATTTTCGTAGCTCTTCAGCATGTCCGTGCCATAGCCCATCGTCGGCAGGTGCTTGATCTGCTGCCAAAGGACCTGACCCGTTTTGATCGTCCTTCTTCCACAGACAAAGCCGAGGACCTTGCCAAAGCTGGAGTCGACCGCTAGCCAGAGCCAACATTGAGATTTTTTTTAGCGATGAACGTGCAGAGTTCATCGATTTCGATGAAGCAGCAGGCTTCGGTCTGTGGGGGGTTTGCTGGGAGTGCTTGGGCAGTTTGTACCAACCAGCGAGAGACCGTCTTGTGATGAATCCCGAGAACCCTACCGATGGCTCACATCCCCATCCCTTCGAGATAGAGTTGACAGGCCTGTTGCTTGAGGGCTGGATCTTTGCCTTGTCGCAGCGTTTGAATGATCCGAAGGCAGGCTTAATGGTAGCGTTGGACACCCCGACTGGTGCCGTAGCGAATAGAGTCAGGATGAGCACAGTGAGGACATTGCATCGTTAGTTCTCCAAATTTCGGAGATTACTTCATTTGTCTTAACGACCCAGCTGCGCCAACCCCTGTATATTCCTCGAAAAGTTCGATGATCGATTGCTTCAGCATGTGTTACTCATTCAAAAGATAGCATTGGACTGGTCGCTTATTACCAAAAGTAATTTTTTGTCGAAATGGGCGCACTAAGAAAACTAATTGGGTAATTTTCCAAATGTCGAAAATTAATCTGTTTGACTAAACTACACAATTTCCACTGTCCCCACTACACAATTTCCACTGTCCCCTCGTAAGATATCAAAAACTAATATTACTCTAACTTTCGCAATTTAAATTAGTTTTTATTTTTTGAGAAAACTAATGCAAATTGCGCTAGAAATTTCAAATCTTGACTTCACGAGGCCTACTGGGATTTCAAGATATATGATTGAACTAATAAATGAGTTTTCTAAGGATAATTCAGATAAAATTACTCTTTATTACAAACTTTCTCGGTTGAGCAATAGATTGAAAGCAAACAAATCAAAGTTTACTTTTCAAGGTTATGATGAGCATTTTTGGAAAGTATTCCGACAACCACAAATAATTCATGGACTAGACACAATCACACCAAAAATTGGCTCCGCACGAAGAGTTACTACCATTCACGATGTCTTTGTACTCCATAGTAATGCTGAACTAGTATCTTCAAAAGAATTTTCACAAAGAAAAAAGAGACAATTTCAAAGGTCTGCTGATTACAGCGATGTAATTCTAACCGTCAGTGAGACTTCTCGCAGAGATTTATTATCAGCAATAAAGGTGTCTGAAAAAAAGGTTATGGTAACTCATCTTGGAGTAAATCCTAATTTTCAGCCAGCACAGAAACATGAAATAAATGAGATGAAAAAAAGGCTAGGAATTGCAGAAGAATATTTACTCTTTGTGGGCGAACTTTCAATTAGGAAGAACAGTTCCCGTTTGGTTCAAGCTTTCGTAAATTCAGGATTGGATATCCAGTTAATTCTGGCAGGTAAGTGCTCATTTGGCGGTGAACATACGGTTCAATTAATGAATAAACTATCAAAAGATTCAAAAATTTTATGGCTGAATTATGTGAGTGATAAAGACTTACCAATTTTATATACAGGAGCTCGTGGTTTTGTTTTTCCAACCTTATACGAAGGCTTTGGATTACCAGTTCTTGAAGCAATGGCTTGCAAAACACCTGTACTTGTAGGCAATAGAGGGGCTGGTATGGAAATCTCAGGGGGATTGGCCACAAGTTGTGATCCATATAATCTGGATTCAATTTCTGAAGGGATCCAAAATCTTTTAGTTCAAAGCAGATATGGACTACGTGAAAAAAGCTTGGATTTCACCTGGGAAAAATGTGCTCGTAAAACGAAGGATATTTATAAAAACTTGATTTGAACCAGACCAAATTTCACACGTACTAATTTCATAGTATCTGGACACATTTATTGCCGTTAATAGTGTCGGTTTTTCGCAATTGCGTAGTTAGGAAAAAAGGCTCTTTCAGCAAACGAAAAGATGCGCCCCGAACAATTAAGTAATTATTTGATTACAGTACCTGATTAGCTTTTAAGCTTCATCGAAAAACATTCTGTAAAAGCAATCTTTTAAAGAGTTTTTCAAAGCATTTCAACCTTATGAAAAAATACACAAACTCTAGCATCAAATGTTCGAGTTTGGAGTAATTTTGCAGTTTAGACAAATGAAGTAATCTTCATGATAAGAAGATCTAACTATGCAATGTTCTCACTATGCTCATCCAGACTATATCCTCTTTGGGAAGAATCTAGGAGCCCAACGCTACCGCTGCCAAACTTGTGGACGAATCTTTAAGGCAATGCGCAGAGGAAAGGATCCCGCCCTCCGAAAAACAGGCACAAAAGCTATATTTTGAAGGACTTGGACTCAGAGCCATTGGCAGAATTCTTGGAGTGCATCATAAAACCATTTCTTCCTGGCTTGTCCAGGCTGCTGGGTAGCTACCAGTTGACCAACCCAAGACGAAGGATTGTTCCTTTATTAAGGTCGACGAACTCTGCAGCTTTGTCGCTAAAAAATCCAAATGCTGTAACTGGGTAGCGATCGATTCTACTTTTGGCAAAGTGCTTGGCTTTGTATGTGGTAATTGATCAATCAAGACCCCTAGAAAGCTTTTCAAGCAATTGAGGGGGTTGCCCCCCATGGGCTAAGGCACACATTTTCTAAAAACTTGTGAACATCTGATCACTACAGCTTTGCATGACCAAGGCAAGACATTCACGACACAGGTCGAATCACTCTGTTGTCGACTAGGCATTACCTGGCCAGATTGCAATTGAGAACGCTTTGCTACAATAAATCCAAGAGGATGTTAGAAATTTCTTTGAAACTACTCATCGATAAACAAAACAATGATTAGCTGCTAAAACACTTTTTTCAATTTATTCTGCCAATCTCAGTAACCAATTACAGATGAGCGGTCCAACCTTGTCACCAGCTTCTAGAGTGGATAGGTGCCCAGCCCCTGAGATGATTTCAAGTTGGGATCTGGGTATTTTGCCAGCCATTTCCTGATGAATCGCAGGAGTAGTGATTTGATCAAGCTCCCCACACAGAATTAGGGTAGGGCAGTCAATCGTTGCCAAGGTTTCAGTACTGTCTGGGCGGTTAAAAATCGCAGTTTGTTGCCTTAAATATTCTCCGGGGGAAGTGCGATAGATCATCGCCATCAACTTCTCTGATTTCTGGACATCATCTAGATAATTCGGAGCGGTAAGCATCTCATTGAAAATCTTAGCCATCTGGTCAAATTTTCCCTTTTCCACCAATCGCATTGTTTGTTCACGGGCTTTTGCACGTTCTGGAGCGTCCAGTCTGTGTTTTGTATCACAGAGAATCATGGCCTTTACACGTTCCGGAGCCTGTCTCCAAATTTCAAAGGAGACATAGCCACCCATTGAAAGCCCCCCAAGAATGAATTCTCCCTCGACCTCCTCCAAAACAAACTCAGCCATTTTTGAGATAGAATCTTGATTCCGCATAAGAGGTTGGTGTACCTCAAAACCAGCTCTTTGAAGATGTCCTTCCGTTGTTTCCCAGAGGTAAGGATCACAAGCCAGACCATGAAGCAAGACTACATGATATTGCTTGGGGTTCATTCTGTCTCATCTGACTGAGGTGGCTGATGTTTCAGCGAAATGGAGTTCATACAGAAGCGAAGGCCTGTTGGGGCTGGGCCATCATCGAACACATGGCCAAGATGCGCATCACAACGGGCGCAAAGTACCTCATTTCGAACCATAAAATGACTCCGGTCCACTTCAATTGCAACAGCTTCTGGATGAATTGGTTGCGTAAAACTCGGCCATCCTGTGCCAGAATCAAACTTATCGTTTGCATCAAACAATGACTGACCACAACATGTGCAGACGTAGGTTCCAGGTTTCTTATATTGATTGTAAGTCCCAGTGAAGGCCCGCTCGGTGCCTTTTTGGCGACAAACGTAAAATTCCTCTGAGGTCAGTTGATCCCTCCATTCCTTTTCTGATTTGATCACTTTTTCCATAATTTATCTTTTGAAAATGAGGCTGGTAAATTGATCTCCACTCTTTTGGAAAAGAGCTCGGTTAGATCATGAAATTCATGGCCTTTGAAAACGCTTTTTGTTAGCTTTGATCTGCTATATTCAAAAAAAAATGTTCACATACATTTTACCGATTAGATTCCTCAGCATCGAGACTGATAATTCCATTTCAAATACGGCCCTACTCGAAACCCATTATTGCTGAACGGCGAAGTCACTGGAGATTTTAGTTAATGAGCACTATCGGGACAGGAAGTTCCAGAAAATCTAACTCCGTTCACGCAGTCGAAGAAGCTATCCAACAAGCCCGCATGAAAGTTCGGGGATTTGCGGATTGGGGACTAGTCTTCTTTTCAGCAGAGCATCTAGATCATGCTGAGAAGATTAGACAAATCCTGGTTGAGAATACACCCGGAACCCAATGGGCCGGTTGCAGTGCTGGTGGTGTACTTTCTGAAAATGGGGAAATTTTTGGGGAACCAGGACTTGTCATCTTATTGGCCCAGACCCCAGAAATCAGAACCAATGCCCTAACAACCTGCCAGCGTCGAGAGCATTCTCCAAGTGTGGCTCACCAACTTCGTGAATTTCTTGAAGGGCTGAAGTGTGAAGAGCCCCTTTTCCTCTTCTTCCCTGATGCCTATCAGCAAACTCCACATAATTTCATCAATACCCTGCGCTATACAAGCAATCAGCCGCAAGTTTTTGGCGCCGGTTCCTGTGATGATGGTGCCTGGAATCGCTCTGTCCAACTGGGACAGGAAGAAATCGTCGAGCATGGCATCTCTGGAATGACGCTGATTGGGGAATTTCGTTACCAAGTAGGAGTGACTCAATCCGCCCTGGTGATCGGGGAACCCATGTTCATCACAAAAGTAGAAAACAACCAGATTATCGAATTGGATGGACACTCAGCGCTAGAGTCATACGTACAGGCAGCTGTTGAACTTGGATTCAATGATATCGAAAGCGCTTCGCAACAGTTGATGCTCAGCTTTCCATTAAATCCCCAAGAGCCCCAGTTTGTAGGTGAGTCTACGATCATAAGGCATCTCAGTGGAATCGATGTTGTCAGCCAAGGCTTGGAAGTCCCAGAGTTGGTGAAGGAGGGGAATGTTGTTTCCTTTGCCTTGCGCAATCGATTAGCCGCAGAAGAAGATCTAGAGATTATGATAGATCGAATCTGGGATACTTTGCCAGAGACACCTGATTTTGGAATCTATTTCAACTGTGCTGCACGGGGACGTCCGCTCTATGGTGAGGATGATGTCGACCTCAAGCAGATAAATCAACGTCTGGGTTCCTTCCCAATCATTGGTTACTTTGGAGCTTTTGAATTAGCCCAGGTACCCTTGGGGCTTCAACTCTATTCTTATACGGGTGTCCTTGTTCTGGTCTACCTTTGAAAGATAACCGCTGGTCACTCTTTTCTACCCTTCAGAATTATTCTCTACGACAAGAAAGCAGTCAACTCATTGTCTGATCAATCTCCTCATCGCATTCGGGGATTCCTACTAGTCACAATGGGGGTTCTGTTCATCTCACCCGACTCCCTATTGATTCGGTTGGCCGATCAACCTTTGGAAATCCAGTTGTTTTGGCGCAGTTTATTTCAAGGTATCGGACTCGCGCTATTCACAGGTTTGCGTTACCAAATGAACTGGTGGAAGCAGGTTCGACAGGTTGGCCGACCAGGATGGGTCGTAATGCTTGGTTTGATTTGTAGCTCCACTTGTTTTGTTCTGGCAATTCAACATACTCAAGTAGCTCACGTCCTGTTGTTGCTAAATACCACTCCAGTAATCGCGGGGTTACTGAGTTGGCTGGTGCTGGGTGAAAAAATCAACCACTCGACCTGGATTTTGATCGGGATCAGCATCGTTGGATCGACCTTGATAGTCATGGATAGCGCCGCCATGGGTGAATCAGGATCAAGCGCGTTTGGACTCTTGATGGCGCTTGGTGCCGCGCTGGCAACAGCCATTAATTTTTTGGGGGCACGTTCTCGGGCTCCCTTGGATGTAACACCAGTTCTTGTGCCCGCCTGTTTCCTACTTAGTATTGGATCTGGCTTACTCGGTGGTGCTACATTGCCACCTTGGGAAAACTTACGCTGGTTGTTGTTATTGGGGGGAGTTTGTCTACCGATGGCTTACATTGGAATTCAATCGGGCCCACGCTATATCAGTGCACCAGAAACAAGCATGATCATGCTTTTGGAAAGTGTTGTCGGTATTCTACTGGCCTGGCTCTTCTTACAAGAATTACCCGGTAAGTTAGGAATTCTTGGTGGAGGGCTCGTATTGAGTGGACTATTGACCAAGGCTTGGTGGGAGTGGAAGCAGCCCTTTCAATAATTACTTACAAACCTTCTCTTGTGATCGGATAAGTTTAGATGATCGAACTCTATTATTTTCCCACGCCCAATGGGCATAAAATCACCATCTTTCTCGAGGAAACCAAGCTAGATTACAGAATTCATCCAGTTGATATTCTCAAAGGAGATCAATTCGATAGCGAGTTTCTAAAGATTTCACCAAATAACAAGATGCCCGCAATAGTGGATACCGAGCCTGAAGATGGAGAGGGTCCTCTCTCCTTGTTTGAATCAGGTGCAATCTTGCGCTACCTCGCTCAAAAGACGGAAAGATTTTATCCTCAAGGAATTCGAGAAGCCTGGGAGGTAGAGCAGTGGCTAACTTGGCAGGTTGCGCACTTCGGTCCCATGTTGGGACAGAATCATCATTTTAATATCTATGCTCCAGAGCAGGTACCTTATGCTCAGGAACGATATACCCAAGAAACCAGTCGTCTCTATGGTGTCCTGAATAATCGGTTGCGGGATCGCGACTTTGTGGCTGGGACCTATTCCATTGCAGATATGGCGATCTATCCTTGGGCAACTGGTTGGGAGAGGCAGATGCAAGATTTATCAATGTTTCCATACGTGGCTGACTACCTAAACCTGATTGGTAGCCGACCTGCTGTCAAAAAAGCCTATGAGATCGGGCAACAATACCGAAGAGTGGATGCCAAGCAGATGAAACCCGAAGAATGGCAAACTCTTTTTGGCAATAAAATGGTGAAGACATGAGCAATCTATCGTGGACAGATTTTATGAAGGTGGACCTTAGGGTGGGTACCATCATCGATGTGCAGCCTTTTCCAGAGGCTCGCAAACCAGCTTGGAAACTCTGGGTTGATTTTGGAGAAGAGTTAGGAGTGAAGCGCTCAAGTGCTCAAATCACGCAACATTATCAGGCGGAGGACTTACTAGGCAGGCAAGTCGTTGCGGTTGTAAATTTTCCACCAAAGCAGATCGGGCCGTTTATTTCTGAGTGCTTGGTGACAGGTTTTCCAGACGAACAGGGATCTGTGGTGTTGACAACGCCCGAAAGAGTCGTTCCCAACGGAAGCCGACTCTTCTAAAAATGCGTCAACTCAGGATTTCCTTAAAATTGACAATATCTTTTCTCAAGGCGTAAACGATTGTGGTCAACGCAATGCTTCGTGAGTAGCCAAATCGTTGATGCATGTTTGTGATGATTGTCTCGACCAGCTTCTGAACTCCCAGATCAATGCTCTTGTAGTGATTTAGGTCATTCAACTTATGGAAGAAAGCATTGTGTAGCACCTCTGGGTTGATTTCTTCCTCGATTTTGCGGTGTGAGATTGCCCTGGAGTATTCCTGTGCGAAGCAATTCAACAGATTGTCATCTCTTGAGTTAATGATTGTTCTATTTCCTTCCAGCACTAACTCTCCACTAGATTGAAGATCCAAGAACTTTTGCGCAATCATTTGCCGGAACAATTCTTCGTCCATTTCCGGCTCCATCACTCTTTCCATACTCTTCATGTAGTTGTAATCGGGCTCGTCTACTTTCATGCCGCTGTTTGGATCAATGAAAGTAAAGCGAGGTACCATCACATGTGCAAAAGCTCTGTTCCTCTGTGCACGAGCCAATAGTGCGTATTGAAGGTACCTTCTCAGATCAGCTTCAATTTGCCGTGGATCACGGTCCACAGTACAAACTGTGATTTCCTTGCGAATGATGTGAAAGTAAATCGCTCGCACTACCCCTACCAATCCCTGGAAGTCTCCGTAATCTCCCTCTCCTTCGTGCAAGTCATAGCGACCGACACTTCTGTCTAATATAAGCTTCCGCTTTCGTGTGTAACGGGTATCAATCTCTAACCAATGATGTAAATCTGGACCTTCTGTAATGATGCGTTTGAGTTGGCTCAGGAAGATACCGACGTGTACTTTCAGTCCGTCTGAACTAGCCATCGTGTTTCGCATCACATTCTGCAACTGTCGGATCGAAATCCCATTTCGTCCCTCGTTGGGATAGTGTTCCTTCCACAAATCCCGCATAAATTCATCATCAATCAATCTTAAATCTTCCTCACTGAAAAGCCCTGAATCCCGAAGGTTAACCGATTCAGGATGGTGAGAAATCTGATCCCTAAAACTATGCTCATCGTTCAGATTCAAACCAAGTCGCATGGCCTCGTTTCGGAAAGGGTGCCAATGCGGAAGCTTTTTGATGGTATTGACGGGGTCTTCAGCGTACGCCGAGTAGATGAAAAGCTTTTGCTCAGGGGTGATGTTTAGATAGAGTTCAATTTTGCGTTGACTCCAACTTGAAGGAAATTTCTTCCGCATTGGCGGCAGGAGCCTTGTCATTACAGAGTAGTATGAAGCGATCCTCAGAAGATTTGGATCAACGTCGTACTTCTCACCCATATTTGCCAGATCTCTTCGCAGAATGTCGGTTTCACTACTCGCATCCAAAAGATAGTTGACGGGGACTTTCTCTATCCGGTCCAGCAACTTCGAGGAGGTCAGTTGGTGATCCAACAGTTCCATTTCCTCAATATTGGTTGTTAGGATCACCGTACTATCGACTGCGGTTTGCGTAGATTCAACCGAAACCCTACCACTTCCAAGCAACATCAATAGCGGCTTATAATCACTCTCACGAATCCGCTCTCCACTCACACCAAAAGCGTCATGAATATGGAGAATTCCTCTATTGGATCCAATGATTGACCCCTCATAATACCTTAAGGACTTGCCTGGTAAGTGCTCATTCACAATCCCCATATCTTCTGCACTCAAATCCTGAGGACTGACACGGACTCGCAGGTGCTGCATGTCATCTATATTGGAAATTCCATGAGCTTGGGCCCCAGAAAACTCGATCTCTTCCACTCGAATATATTTTTCTAGAATCTCAAAAAGACTCATCCCTTTATTTTTCGGATTACTAATGAGTTCTTCAATGATATCGAGAGTTTTTTTATCAAGATTGGCATTTTGGTAGAAACAAGGAATCAGTAGTGTTCGTTCTCCTTTTTGCTGATTAATATGATCAAAAAGTTCTTGCCGGGGACGGCTCAGACTCCCATCAGCTTTTTGCATCAAGGTTGGAAAGAGCAGTAGAGGATTATGATGGAAAGAGGAGTGTACTTCCACGCAGCGGCACCCATCTTCGTTTTCAAAACTGAAAAAGAAAGTATATAGCCTTACAGAAATCTGCTTTGTATATTCCTCCAAAGCACGAATGATCAGGTCTACAACATTTGTTTTTCCAGATGCGGGGGGACCCACCAGAATAATTCCCCGATTTGGCCCAACCTCTTTGTCTGCTGATTCAATGATGTCCAGCACTTGCTTGATGCAGTATTCCTGACCAAATACCGCATTGATACCATTGCTAAAAGGATCCCTGAAAACGTTGTAGCTGATGACTGGTTCACCGCTCCGAATCACAATTTCGTGTCCAAAATACTTGATCGCAGCAGAGATAATTGAGGAAGATGTCTGTAGGTGGGTTTCAGGTTCTTTGAGAAAATTATTTACAAAATCGGAGAAATGAATTGTGTTCTTTCGCCGATATCCCAACAAGTCGCGCAACTTCAACGGTAATTCGGCCATGCTAACTCCATATGCTAAATACGGAATGGTTTTTCCGAGTTTCGCATTCGTTCCAGAATGCTTTCAAAGCGAACTGCCGTCACCACGGTTTCTTTGAATAGATTTGCTGAAAAAGAATAAAGCCAATTGCGAGAGATCAGATAAACAGGGGCTTTCCAAATCAAGTTCAGATTCTTTAGTGTGGGTTTTATCCAATCTTTCCGGAGGCGACGACCGTCGTCTCGGTGATAAAGCAATAAGCCTCCATCCTGAAAGTCCGTATCGATCAGACAGATCCTCGGACGATGGAAGTGAGTAAAGAAATTTAGCATTTCTTTCTTGATCGGCTCTGGATCAATCCAGACATTGTAGTGATCCTCCTGAACAATGCTATCCGGTGGAATCCTAAGTTGTTGTGCTTGACGTTTACTGAATCGATTCAAGTGAAATTCGTGCACTAGTTCCGGAGTCAAAAATCGTCGGAGGAACTCATAGTCTGTCACCGTTTTTACAAGATGCTCCATCTGCTGCATCGGTGTCTTGGTTATTGGTCGTTTCCAATGATCTTTGACGTCTTGGTTTGTTTCCTCATGAAAATCCAAACTTACTTTCCCGTCTCGATAAAGCTCCTCGATGTGTGTCCAAAGGTAGAAGCCCAGATGATACGGATTCCGCATATAATATGGCCGAGGATAGCAGACACCTGAGAAGACTCTAGCATAGTCAATAATCCCTTTGACTGATTGTTCTTTGAACAGCTCAGTCATGATTTTCTTTTCCCAGTACATCGCCCAGCCTTCGTTCATGATCTGGGTTCTGATTACGAAATCATGATTCGAGTGGACTGAGTAAAGGTAATCTAAAACAGCTCTTTCACTCTGGCTTGCCGGAGCATGGCGACATAGAAAACCCATGATATCTTGGCAGGGAGCCTTTAGCTTGAACCCTGTGCGACTAATGGTTTCCTGACGTTGCTTGGCCTGCATCTCCCTTTGCCAAGTCGTCTCTGGGCTGACATTTCGCATCAGGCTATCAAGAGTACCGAAAGAGGGCGTTAATCGAGGAACGGGTTTGTCTTGGGATACATAAGTATCTGTCTCCTGCTGGTGGGCCGTTTCTGTTTCTACGGTCCTAGCCAAGTTGAATTGTGAATGAGGAGCAATCAAGGGAACAAATGATTCGCAAGCGTTCCAGAACTGGGAGTAGTGGATCTCACCCATTTGCTTACGTGCCCGATCCACCTTGCGGGAAAGATAGATCACCCACTCCGTGCGATCTGGGTTAGAGTCTTTGAGGACATTCAGTTCAGAAAACTCGCAGTGCCCCACCACATGTGCCATGACCGAGGCCTGCATCATGGGTGAATTCGTGCTGTTCAAGTAGGCGTAAGAGGGATTCCCAGTTTGAACTACCTCGTAGTAGATGCTTGCCTCCTGCCCGGTCTCAACTCGATGCTTACGAGTTACCATCCGTTTACCCTCCCAGATGTTTAGAGGGCTTACGGGATAGACATATTTTTCCAGGAGAGACATGAACTCCAAGCTATCCAGAATAAAGAATCGCATCGCTGGCAGTGTTCGTTCGAATGCTTTAGCGTGGTGAACTACTCGCTGTTCCAATTCATAAATTTCTGGATCTGTCTGGACTGCACGCATAGAACTTCCCTAGTTCTCAGTGTTCGGCGAAAAGTGTTTTGATGACTTCAATGGTTTCAAGTTTATCGTTTAGTTCTCCAAGACGAATGATGGAGTCACGATAAAATTGTGTTGCAATTTGGCGATTCAGCAGACTCAACCGCCCCGGTTGGACTTCTACAACCCCAATTCGATTAAAGATTGGGCGTAGATGCTCTTCCAGAATTTTGACTATTTCCTTGGCATCATCGTCAAATAATTCGCCGTCACCAAAATAGAAGCCGTAAAAGTTTGTTGATGCTGGGTCGTATTCGTTCGTGGCGATCCGGTGAATCAGTTGATAAACCGGCGCTGCATGGGTGCCTCCAGAATTTCCGACTTGGTAAAATTGTTCAGCCTGGACCTCGTAGGCTTCAGCATCGTGGACGAAAAATCGATGGTCAACGCTCTTTGCACCGTAGTTGTAGTCAATCCAGTTTTGGATGAAGTTGACCAAGCGTTTTTCGAGGTTAAGACGTTCCCCATATGTTGAATAGGAAATATCCCCCATGTAAAAAACCACCGCCTTGAATCGAGGTTTTTCAACTCGCTCTGGCACTTTGAAACGACGATCTCGACGCATGAATTGAAATTCATAGCGTTCTTTGTGGGGAGCGTAAATATCCATGCCAATGCTCGTTCGCAGAGCACGTTTGAATGTCCGCTTCTTATCGAGAACAATCCCTGAGGGAGCAAAGGTTTTGAATTCGTAAGAGACCTCCTTGATTTTTCCATGCCCTTGCTTAACCAGACGCGGCAGCTTCAGGGATCTAGCGACTCTTTCCATCAAGTATTGAAATGGGACATTGAATCGAATTTTCCCGCCACCGCTACCTGGCCCCCCTCCACCACTACCTCCGCCTCCTTCTCCTTCGTCACCATAGATGAAAGTAGGGGCAACGATATCATCCATTTCTACAAGGATATCACTCCCCCGTTCGCCAAAGTTCTCAAGATCCCCCTCTGTAAGAATAGCGTCAACAAGGTTTTCCAGTTGTTCTTCAACGAATTCGTTGAAGGCACCTTCTGATTCGTTAGAATTAATCTGGTCTGTCACATACATAGGGAACCAAAGAGGAGTCTTAGAGCGCACAATCGATCAGCAATTGCCTCAATATTATGCTGTATAGGGCTAGAACATCTGTCCAAAGAGAGCAATTTTTTTTGACCTTAGGTGGTAGTAGAAATATCCTTAATACACTGATCTTAATATGATTTTATGATTTTTGATTTACTTTATTTTTAGAAGCCAAGTCTTTGGTTTGTGACTGCAAACCATCCAACAAAGATGGGACCCAAGCTCGGTGTGCAAGCAGAAAACCCGTAGGCTCCCGCTCATCTGCCGGTAAAGAAGCATCAACATCCTGTAATTCCCGCAGGGTCTGCATAAGCCGATCCAGTTCACTCAAGATCAGCTTTCTGGAATCTGGTGACAGTTGAGTTGCTGCAAAATGCCAGCGCTCGTTGTTTTGATCAAATTCATCATTGAGAAATTCTCTCATGTTTGTTCGACCCCAGATTTGCCAGAGCGGACTATCCTTTTGCCAAAGAACACTTCGTTCAAAACACAACCGAATGCGGTCTTGGGGTAGCCATTCAATCAGCTTCAGTTGTTCCAATTGACCAAGTTTTACTCTGAGTTCAACTTCTTCCAACTCAAATTTTTCAACAAGCTCTTCTGTTGTCCAACCGTTAACGAATAAAATGAGCAAAACCACTAAACTCGGCTTACTGAGCAGAGTCTTTAACTGCATATCGTTAAATGAATCAACAAGAGGTTGTTGCTCCCGACTGAGTTTGACCAATTCGTAGAGATCGAGGCCCAGTACAGAGCAAATCTTTTCCAAGCGCTTCAGACTCAATGATTGGTCCGAAAACAACCTTTTCACGCTGGATTCACTTAATTTGAGCCGTTGCGCAAGAATGCGATAAGTGATTCCTTGGAATTTTAGATAATGTTTGAGCGTTTCAAGCAATCGTGCTGTTTGGGTCATTCAAAATCCTGATACTTCCGGTACAAGAAAATGAGACTTTTGAATTTGTGCTTTCCTTAGCCCGGATACAACGTTAGTATTTGCTAACGATTGGTTCTTTTCTTGAAAGAACCTTTTTCCATCTTTTCGGGATGAAACTATTAAATCAAACGCTTTGATGAAATATTTCCTCAGTTCGCCGGGATCGCCTCTCTTTGATTCCCACCCCCCATTCTCCATTCTCCGGGATAAGAGCTGCAACTGAATCCGAAGAATTTTACTCTGGAGCATAACAAATGATGAAGATGGTTGACGATTTTCGCTGGAAACTTCGCCAGAAAGAATATATCCCGATCATGACCGGCGGCATGGGTGTGGACATTTCAACAGCCTCATTGGCCTTAGAATCAGCTCGCCTTGGCGGTATCGGTCACATTTCCGATGCAATGGGACCTACTGTTTCAGACCGAAGATATGAGACCAACTTCGTGCAACAAAAGTATCAGAAGTACAAGGCGAACACCTCAAGTTCTAACAAATCTCAGGTTCATTTCGATCTGAAAATGGTGGAAGAAGCTGCTTTTCTGCATGTCGACAACACGATGAATGCGAAACGCGGCGAAGGGATGATATTCGTCAATTGCATGGAAAAGCTCTCGATGAATAATCCTCGAGACACCCTCAAAGCAAGAATGGTTGGGGCCATGAACGCGGGGATAGATGGTATCACGCTTAGCGCTGGACTCCATTTGGGCACCATGGCTTTAGTCAGTGACCATCCCAGATTCCGGGATACATTCTTGGGAATAATTGTTTCATCTGTAAGAGCTCTTCGTCCATTTCTTAAGCGAGCAGCCAAGCTTGATCGGATGCCAGACTACATTGTTGTTGAGGGACCCCTAGCAGGTGGCCACCTAGGATTTGGAATGGATTGGGCTGAGTATGATCTCAAGACCGTTTTTGTGGAAGTAGTCCAATTTTTGAAAGATAACGACCTCGACATACCTGTCATCCCTGCTGGTGGGATCTTTACAGGTTCCGATGCTGTTGAATACATGGAACTTGGAGCTGCTGCCGTTCAGGTTGCCACTAGGTTCACTATTTCCGAAGAATGTGGTCTTCCAAATCGAGCTAAACAAAAGTATTTCGAAGCCCTAGAAAAAGATGTGGTAGTCAATCAAGTTTCACCAACAGGCTATCCCATGAGAATGCTGACCAATTCACCGGGCATTGGACAGGGTATTCGACCAAACTGCGAAGCTTTTGGCTATATTCTTGATAGTGATGGGCATTGTGCCTACGTGGATGCCTATAACCGAGAATTACAGCGAACCCAAGAAGAAGGTGGCAAGCTGATCGTGGAAGACAAGACCTGCTTGTGTACCCAAATGCGAAACTTTAAGATATGGACCTGTGGGCATTACGTGTATCGTCTGAAAGACACTACCCATCAATTAGAGGACGGTAGTTATCAGATGCTTACAGCAGAACACATCTTCAAAGATTATCAATTCAGTCGCGATCATCAGGTAAAGCTTCCTGAAAAAACCACTATTTCATCCCAAACTACCGCCGTGGCAGAGGAAGTCGCTGCCTAACTGAAGAAAAACCGTGTCAAAATGGGCACGGTCCTACCGCCTGAATACGCCTTAAAGTACATTTGCTGCTAAATCTGCTAGAGGTGAGCGCTCTCCATGAACCAACGTCACGTGGCCTGCCAGTGAATACTTTTTAAAGCTTTCAACAAGCGTATTTAAACCGTTTGAACCCTCGTTCACATATGGGTTGTCAATTTGGTGTGGATCGCCTGTTAAGACAATTTTTGTGTCTTCACCGGCTCTGGTCACGATCGTTTTCATTTCGTGCGGAGTAAGGTTTTGTGCCTCGTCAACAATCATGTACTGTCTTGGAATACTTCGACCTCTTATATAGGTGAGTGGCTCAACCGTGATGAAGCCTTGGTCGATCAATTCCTGATAGCCTTTTGTTCCCTTTCGACCTGAGTTACTCACCAACAGCTCCAGATTATCGAATATAGGCTGCATCCAGGGATCCAATTTCTCGTTCAGGTCCCCCGGCAAGTAGCCAATATCACGACCCATTGGGAAGATTGGACGAGAAACAATCATCCGTGTATAGCGATTTTCCATCAACATCATGTGTAAGCCAACGGCCAAAGCTAAAAGAGTCTTCCCGGTTCCTGCCTTTCCATTCAAGGTCACGATGGGAATTTCTGGATCCAAAAGTAATTCCAGAGCGAGGTGTTGTTCCGGATTTCTTGGTAAGATCCCCCAAACACCTTCTTCATGATAAAAAGGACGAAGATAGCCAATCTTGCTGTCAAAAATTGCCATCTCTGCATCATCCTGCCTGTCTTTGTTCAGCAATAAAATTCCCTCATTAGGGAGAAACTCTTGATCTCTAGAGAGAATGTGAAGATCACGAAATTGATTCAGCTCTGTCACTGAAAGTTCCAATCGTGTTAGGCCTTGGTAGGGCTCATCATGCTGACGACCATCATAATTGATCGTTGGGATTCCCAGTACATTCGCTTTGACCCGTACATTTGTATCCAAAGTAACCAGAGTTACTTCCTGTTGCTGGTGCAGGAGTTCCCACGCAACCAGCAAGGTTCTGTTACTAGCTCGATCCAGATCCAATTCTTCTGGAAAATCAATGTCATCTGGAGTACTCATGGAAATCACTAATTCACTATCATTCGGTAGATGAATTCCTTTTGATAGATTCCCCAGTTTTCGGCATTGATCCAGAACCTGAGAAATGTTTCGGGCATTACTACCCGTCGCACTCATCACGCTCTTGAACCGATCGATTTCCTCAATCACATGTAAGGGGATAATGATTTGGGAGTTTGGGAAGGCGTGAATTGAATCGGGATCATAGAGTAAGACATTTGTATCTAGAACATAACGAGGAAAAAGCTGTTCCATACTAAATTTGATTGATGTAAGGACGGGATGGGTGAACTTGTACTTTAATCAAAGACCACTACATTGAATTAGCTTTATTGCAGAGTCAACGTTGCTTAGTCAACTTGTCTTCAGCCTAAACAGTTTCAGTAGGGACCTTAGGAACTTTTTACCAAGATGAACGACCAAAAAAGCTCCTCAGTAGAGCCCACCAAGAGCCCCCCCGAATTCCTGAAAAATGAAGAGACCGATTCACTAACGTCAACAGTCATTCTGCTCAGGTCAATCTGGTGTACTCTCTGGTTATCTTTCCTCACCATGGTCGATGTTTCATTGAGAAAAGCCGGGAGGGAGGTGATCAGCCCCCGAGTCAAACTATGGGCGCAACGCTTGCTTAAATATGCTGATGTAAATTATGTCGTTCATTATGAAAAAACTTGGTCCATTGAACCAGGAAGACGTTACGTTCTGATGAGCAATCATCGAAGTTATTTTGACATCCCCTTAGTACTGGCAGCAATTCCTGGAACCGTCAGAATGATAGGCAAACAGGAGTTGTTTAAGGTTCCCATTTGGGGCCAAGGTATGATCGCCGCTGAATTTGTTCCAATTGATCGGAATGATCCAAAAAATTCCATGAAGTCATTGACCAGAGCCAAGGAATTGATGGAAAACGGGGTTTTGATTTGGCTCGCACCAGAGGGGACAAGGAGTCCAGATGGGAAAATGCAACCCCTTCGTAAAGGGGGATTCCTGCTTGCCCGGCAAACTGACGCTGTCATCATCCCCATCGGATTACGCGGTACTGAGACGGTCATGCCCCCGAGTGGCTTCAAAATCAACTCTGGCAAAAACCTCTCTGTTCACGTCGGAACGCCAATAGATACTGCATTGCTCAGCCGTTCAGAGAAAAGAGAACTACCATTACGCATAACTGAAGATCTCAAAAAACTTTCTGGTGAAATTGCCTGAAAAGCGTATGAAAACCCTTTAGCCTGCAAAATCGCATGAGTGTACAGATGTTAACTGGCCTACAGCCAGAAATCCTGAACGAACAACAGAAAACCTGGTTTGCCGTAGCAGTTTGCCACGCTATTGTTGCGGATGGGAACATTGATCCCAGTGAATTGAGCTATCTGGAACAGGCTTTGTCCTTCCTGAGTTCGAAGACCCAGGTTGACTCACTCGTGCAAGCGGTCAAGGACCAAAAGCTTCCTAAGTTAGATAAGTTCCCTTTGGCAACAAGAGAACTTGAGGTCAAAATTTTTATCGAGTTGGCGTTGATCACAACCGCTGATGATGTGATCAGTACGCGTGAAATTGATTTCTTGATGAACGTCGGCAGGATTCTTGGCTTTGGTAGAGAATTTGCCAAAGTATTGATTCGCTGGGCTTCTGAAGGCATCATCTGGCGAAATAAAATGCATAAGATCATTGATTCTGGAGTGGAACTGCACCCTGAATATATTACATGAAAAGCAAACTTCCCTCTTCTGCCGAGACCACCCTAGGCTTACTGACTTTTTTTGCGGGTGGGCTTTTCGTGATTGCTTGTGGATTTATCCTTCAAACTCTTTCTGGGATTCTAATCCCTTTTTTTGTAGCACTTTTTCTAGCCTATCTTGCAGAACCCCTCCAGAAACTTCTGATCCGTTGCCGTTTCCCAACTGGTCTAAGAGTTCTCATAGTCTTACTCAGCACTGCTTTGATTCTGTATCTTGTCGGGCAGTTGGTCTACAACAGCGTCAATGCGTTAACAGCTAACTTGCCTCGCTATCAGATGCGGATACAAGGGATGCTCTTCGATGCAGCAGATGCCCTCAGCATCCCTCCTTCAGTGATCCAAGAACAACTAACAGAAATTCAGTGGGCGGATCATATCAATGCAGGAGCGATTGCACAAATTTTAGGGCAAGGATTGGGGAACTTTGTCGAGTTCCTCACAAACCTGTTTTTAGTACTGCTTTATCTGGTGTATCTACTTTTCGAACGGGAGAGTTTTATTCGAAGGTTGGAAAATTCTTTTTCCCATCGCAGCGGAGCCTCCAGAGCAGTTGCGGTGATTCATTCCATCAATCTGCAAATTGCCAGTTACTTGAACATTAAGACAGGAGTTTCAGCACTTACAGGAATTGTGGTTGCTGGATTTCTCCTACTTTTTGGGGTCGATTTTGCTCTCTTCTGGGGACTACTGACCTTTCTGCTAAATTTTATCCCATCTTTTGGCTCCATCCTAGCGACCATCCCACCAATCATAATTTCTTTCGTCCAATTTGAAACCCTGGCCGAACCTTTAGTCATCATGGTCCTCCTCATATCAACTCAAGTATTTGTGGGGAATGTGCTTGAGCCAAAAGTGATGGGCGATAGTTTGGGAATGAGCCCATTGATTGTCGTCCTTGCCTTGATCTTTTGGGGTTGGTTGTGGGGCCCCGTTGGCATGATTCTCTCCGTACCTATCATCTCTGTATTTCGCATTACTTGTGAAAATATTGACGTTCTCAATCCCGTCGGTCGTTTTTTGAACGAACCAAAATTACGTTGAAGAGTAATTGAATGCTGCGAACTGCGGTCATCGGCGTAGGCTACCTAGGTCGATTTCATGCCCAAAAATATGCCCAGCTTTCTAATGCAGATCTAATTGGTGTTGTAGATAGCGATTTCGACAGAGCCACTATTGTAGCTGAAGAGACAGGCACCCAAGCTTATCGAAATTATGAGGATTTGCTTGATAAAGTTGATGCTGTCAGCATCGTTGTACCAACAGTCCATCATCATCAAATCACACAGCCTTTTCTAGAGGCAGGAGTTCATGTTCTCCTTGAAAAGCCAATTGCTAGTACTGTAGCTGAAGCAAAAGATTTAGAGGGATTGGCAAATCATGAGCAGCTTGTGCTACAGATTGGTCATGTTCAACGCTACAACGTAGTCTTCAAAGAATTCCGCCAATCCATCCAACAACCTAAGTTCATTGAAAATCTCAGGATTGCCCCTTTCCCAAAACGAGGCACTGATGTTGATGTAATTCTAGATTTAATGATTCATGACATTGATCTTGTGCTTGCGATCACTGGGGAACTTCCGACTAAAGTTGATTGTACCGGTGTCTCTATTCTAACACCCCTCACAGATCTAGCTCACGCCAGACTAGTATTCCCTGATGGTTGTGTAGCGAGTATGACCGCCAGCCGTGTTTCCGATAAAGCAGAACGAAAGATGCGTATCTTTCAAAACGGCCTTTATCTCTCTTTGGATTTTGGAACAGGGCAAGCTCGGAAACTACAAGTGGATTTAAGTAATGACCTGAGTCCTGAGGATCTCCAACCGGAGAACCTTCAATTGGAGCGTGGTGACGATCTACTCGCTGAAATTGCTGATTTTTTAAGATGTATAGAACAGGGTAATGGCCCTCAAGTTTCAGCGAAAGATGGTCGGCAAGCCCTACAAGTAGCATGGCAATTGAAAGACTTACTGGCCAAAAACTAACCTTATGCTGGCCCGTTCCCTTTTCTTTCAACTCATCCCCCCCTTCCTGCTTGCCACCTTCATACTGACCTTCATCCTTTCCATGGATACGGTCTACAAACTTATTAACCTTATTGTCTCTAGAGGTGTACCGGTAGGGAGCGTCTTGCTGATGTTACTTTACAGACTACCCCAATTTCTATCAGTCACGCTGCCAATCGCCGTTGTGATTACAGTTGTCGTTATTTTGGTTCGTTTATCCAACGATCTGGAACTTAAGGCTATGGGTGCTTCGGGATTAAGTCCTTGGCAACTCAGTGTACCCGTCGCAACCTTTGGATTGCTAGCAACCATTCTGGATTTGGGAATTACCCTGTGGATGCAACCAGCTGGGTATGCTGCCTATGAAGAGGAAACCCTCAGGTTGTTGAGATCACAAACTGCGAAAACTATTCGACCTGGCGTCCTGAACTATGATTTCCCCGGCAAAGTCCTTTATGTAGAGAGCAAATCGCCTAGTGAGGAGTTGGAGGGAATTTTTATCTCCGACACTGAATTGCGACCAAGTTCGATGGTTTCGCTGTCATCGAAAGGCCAACTTCTTATCAGGGAGAAAGAGCGGGACATCCTTCTTCAATTGAAACAAGGCACGATGCACTTTGGCAATGTAGAAGGTGGATATCGAACAATGGATTTTGAGAAATTCCAATACCAGTTTCGTGCTCCTCAGTTGGATGGTTCACAAAATCGCAAGGTCTGGGGAGTTTCAACCATGGATCTCATTCAGTCAGATCAATATTTTGGAGAGCAAACACGGCAACGGGAACTTCAACTCAGACTTACGACACCGATGGCTTGCCTCGCCTTCGCTTTTGCGGCATTAACCATTGGTATGGTAGACCCCAGAAGAGGACGATCAAACGCTTACCTCCAAGCTCTAGCGTTGATCATCATTCATTACATTTTATGGTCTTTCTCAAAGGAACTGACCATTGGGAAAGAACCAACGAGTGCTGTTGTTCTCTGGGTTCCTCCGATTTTGATTGGACTATGGGGGGTGTATCAAATCCAATTGAATCATCATAATTGGAGAGGACCTCTGGAGTGGTGCTGGGATCACCTGCCTTTTAAAAATTTGAGCGATCCTAAAACATGAAAAAAATTTTCATTACTCTGTTTTCAACTTTCTTCTGTCCTTACTTTCTCCAGGCCATTACTTTGGAGCGAGTTCAGGAAAGCTACCAAGAAATGCAGAGTTTCCGAGGAAATTTCCTGCAAACCACAATTGTTGAAAGTGAAGACCGGCGAGCAAGCGCCTCTGGAATCATTGCGTATCAACGCCCCGGGAAAATGCGCTGGGAGTACCAAGAACCAGATCCTCAGTTACTTGTCACTGATGGTGACACTCTCTGGTTATACGATCCTTTGCTGGAAAATGTGACGATTCAGGAGTTGGCCGCTGTGACAGACGGGACTGCCCTTGCGTTCCTCCTTGGAGCAGGTAAATTGAGTGAAGACTTCACCCAGCGAAGGATGCAGAAGTCTCTACTAGATCCTGATAAATCATGGGAAGTTTTAGAACTGGTTCCTAACCGAGAACAAAGTGCAATCGAGTTTTTACAGCTCGGTGTGAATAGCGAGACGGGAGCGCTGGAGGCCCTACTCTTCAAGGACAACAGCGGTTCAGTAAGAATCATCGAATTTGAAGCGTTGAGTTACAACGTCAAATTTTCAAAGGATTTCTTTAGTTTTGAGATTCCTCCTGGTATGGAAGTCATTCGCCCTTAGCCTCTCGACCGCCACAGAATTTCTCATCTTCTTCCACAAATGATCCCCATCAGGTACCAACGACTTTGGAGAGCTATTCGCTTGTTGCTCCTTTGCTTAGTCTTATTAACCCCCTTGCTCTTGACTGGCCCTTTGTGGACCTGGAAGTTCTCTGATCTAGATTTGGACACCCACTGGAGCAGAAGCTCTCAAGAAGCAGTTACAATTCCGAATGCGGAGGTGACAAAGGACCAGGCTGTCATTCAAATCTACGGAGCAAGAGCCTATAATTGGCGTGGAGCGTTTGCAGTCCACACTTGGATTGCGATCAAAGAAGCAGGAGATCCTGACTTTCGTCGATATGATGTGATCGGTTGGCGGCACTTTCGAGGTATGCCCGTGGTTTCTGAATCAACTGGACTACCAAATCGATCATGGTTTGGGAATGCTCCTGAGCTTTATGGTCAAGTACGTGGTCAGGGAGCTGAAAAACTAATCAACAAAGTTAAGGGCACAATCGCCAGCTATCCTGCGAGTGAATTCTATCGCGTCTGGCCTGGTCCAAACAGTAACACCTTCACAGCATATGTGCTTCGACAAGTCCCAGAACTTCAAGTTACTCTACCACCCACTGCAATTGGTAAGGATTTTCCTTTGGGTTTTTGGATACAACCCACGACAGGGGGAAAGGGATTACAGCTAACTCTTTGGGGAATTTTTGGAATTTCTATTGGAATTGAAGAGGGGCTTCGTCTTCAGTGGTTTGCACTGGAATTTGGGTTTAACCCCTGGAAAGGAGAACTTTACTGGCCAGGAATTGGGACACTGCATCTTTGGAGTTGATTTTAAACCGTGATTTGCAACTCCCTCCGGTAATGATCAAACAAGGTTGATTTTGAAAGCATTCCCAAAAATCTCTCCTTGCCATCCATCACCGGTAACGCCCAGGCCCCACTCAGTTCAAATTTATCTAGCGCTTCTTCAATTGATTCATTCGTAGAGATGGTGGGTAGAGAGCGCATGATTGAACCCATGGAAACTATTTTGTAGAGATGGGTATCAAAAAGATAAGAGCGGATGTCATCCAGAAAAACAATTCCGATACAACGGTCAGAATCTGCTTCAAGAACTGGAAAATAATTACGATGTGCCTTCTTGAAGACCTCCACAAACTCGCCCAAGAGGGTGCTGTCTCGGACTGTCAGAAAATCGTGATCCAACAAATCCCGAAAATCCCTGGACAGTGATCGAAGTAGATGTTGATCCGACCCTCTTTTGACCAGATCACCCTTGAAGATCAGATTTCGGGTGTAAACAGAACCCACTTCCAAAAATGAACTCGTTACCATGGCGCTGCTTGCGGTAAGCATCAAGGGAAGAATTAGCGAGTATCCCCCTGTGGATTCCATGACTAGAAAAACCCCGGTCAGAGGCCCATGCATCACTCCAGTCACCATCCCAGCCATGCCAACCAGAGCGAAGGCGGCTGGTTCAGCCACACCATCCCAGCCAGTCAATCCCAAGATCAAACCGAAAGACATACCCACCGCACTGCCGAGCACGAGGCTTGGAGCAAATACGCCTCCTACGCCACCAGAACCCAGAGTCACGCAACAAGCGATGAATTTCAGTAAGATAAAAAATAGGACCCATTCGACCGTATGCTGATCCATCTGTGCCAGGAACTCCTGGGTGATGTTATAGCCCTCCCCAAGCACGGATGGATTGAAGTAGGCCATACCACCAATGATTGCACCTCCGAGGGCAGCTCTCGCCCACGGACTTCCTATCTTATGAAATTTCTTCTCAGACCAACTGAGGCTTCTGGAAAATGCAATTGAAACGAGACCTGTCAGGATTCCAAGCAGAACACAGGCAACCAAGGAAGTTGGGTCGAAGAATTCGAACTCATGCGTAAATGTGATCTTATTGCCCATCAAGACGCGGCTGAACTCTGTCGCAGTCACTGCAGCGATGATCGAAGGTAAGACAGTCAATACTGACCACTCGCCTAGAATGATCTCCAGTGTAAAAATCAGACCTGTCAGGGGAGCATTGAAAATCCCCGCAACTGCACCTGCTACCCCGTAGCCAAGTAGTAGCTTGCTACGGCGTTCATTCGTGTTCAACCAGCGAGCAACCACAGCCCCCCAAGCAGCTCCAATACAGACTGTGGGACCTTCTAGTCCAGCGGAATTACCAGTTCCAACAGTGAATAGGCTTCCGAAAAACCGAGAAAAAATCATTCTTTTTTTCAGATTTCTCGCGTCATGCAGTACCGCATGAATCACCTCCGGAACTCCGTGCCCAGAGGGATCTCTCAGTAAATTTCGAATCATGAAAACGGCTAAACCTGCCCCCAGCGCTGGCATCAGAATCTGACCAAGATCAGGTAGAAAGAGAATGGATTCCTGCAGGAGGTGCACACCCCAGTTTAGGCTCACTGCCAAAACCCCACTTCCAGCCCCAATGATCAGAGCACATAGCATCATCACCACGGTTTCACGAGCAGAATGAGCTCGAAAATGTGACAGTCTTTCGCCCTCGCCAAGAGGCGAGCTCGGTAGGAGAGATTGAAGCTTAGAGTGAAGTTCTTGCTTGAATGTAATCCAAGATTGCATCTTGTGGGGGTGCCTGCTGCAGAAAGTCCTCGACGCCTGCTTGCCGCAGCAGACCAGCTATTTGCGAAAGGATCTTAAGATGGTGGGAAGATTCGGCGCTGAGCAAAAGAAAAAGTGTATGAACAGGTTGTCCGTCTGGTGCGCCCCATTCGATAGATGAGGAAAGAAAAAACACATCCACACGGGATTGCGATTTCGGGATGGGCAATGGATAACGAGGGTGGGGAACCGCTACTCCTTTACCGAGAGCAGTTGATGACTGGTTCTCCCGCTCCAAGAGGAGTGTCTCCAATTTTTGTGGTGAGATCTTATTCAACTGCATCTGTCCAGGTATGTGCCGAAGAACTGTCTCTCGATCTTCACCCTTGAGCCCATAGTGCGTACCCCCCAATTCCAAGGCAGTCAACAGATTGTCTGAAACAAGATTTCCCTTTTTGCCCAGTGCGGATGAACCCAAGCGGAGGTGCTTGGCTTCTGCCCAGGAAATCAGCGTAGCTTGATTAATGAGCGGCTTGCCGTTCCGGATAGTACAGGGAAACTCCCCTTGTTGAATCCAGCGACGAATCGTTGTTTCTGGCACCCGGAGTAAATTAACCACCTCCGGGATGGTGAGCATCTGAGCCATGGACTTTGACTAAATGAAAAAATCAACTGCAATTTAATTTGCAAATGATAACTATTTCTCCTGTTCGCTGCAACGGAGAAGAATCGATTAATGATCAGAAATCTTTGGCAAAGTCCGATTGGCTGTCAAGATCTTAAGTTTTAATAGTACCAACCTTGCAGCGATGACCGGAATTTGTCATGATTCATGGAGTGATTCCAAGCTACTTACCTGATCTTTTAATTTTCCTTGAATATTTCATGCCTACACAATCCAGCTTGCTCAAAGAACTTCATCAACTGCAGCCATCAGCTGATTTTGCCCACCGTCACATTGGGCCAAACCAGGCTCAACAACAAGCAATGCTGCAGTTCCTTGAATTGCAGTCTCTAGAGGATTTGCTCGAAAAAACGGTACCTCATGACATTCTGCAGCCACAAAGCAAGCTGGACCTGAAACCCGCAAGTGAAGAGCAGGCTCTTAATGAGTTGAAATCAATGATGGAAGCCAACCAGCTTTGGCAGAGCTTTCTGGGTCAGGGGTACTACGGAACACACCTGCCTGCTGTGATTCGTCGGAACCTCCTGGAGAATCCTGGCTGGTACACAGCTTATACTCCCTACCAAGCAGAGATCGCCCAGGGAAGACTGGAAGCGCTGCTCAATTTTCAGCAGATGGTCCTGGATCTCACAGCAATGGAGGTAGCCAACGCTTCACTTCTTGATGAGGCCACTGCAGCTGCCGAAGCGATGACACTCTGTCAGCGTCACTCGAAGAAAAAAAGCGATCAGTTCTTTGTTGATCGCAATGTGCACCGGCAAACCCTCGATCTTCTGCAAACCAGGGCTGAGCCAATGAACATTCAGTTGGTGGTTGGTGAGCCAGCAGAAATACCAACCGGGGATTATTTCGGAGCTTTATTGCAGTATCCCAATACATTTGGGGCGATCAAAGATTTGTCAGAATGGATCGAAGCCATGCACCAGCAAGGAGTCTTGGTCGCTGTGGCCACGGACTTACTCAGCCTAACGCTCCTCAAACCACCCGGAGAGATGGGCGCTGATATCGTCTTTGGCAGTGCCCAACGTTTTGGAGTACCCATGGGGTATGGTGGACCACATGCTGCCTTTCTGGCAACGCGTGACACCTTGAAAAGATCTCTGCCCGGAAGATTAATCGGTGTCTCTCAAGATCGACAGGGACAACTTGCCCTTCGCATGGCATTGCAGACGCGCGAGCAACACATCCGCCGTGAGAAGGCCACCAGCAATATCTGCACAGCCCAGGTTCTGCTAGCTGTGATCGCAAGTTTTTATGCAGTTTATCATGGTCCTGAAGGTCTTAAAAAGATCGCTCGAAGGACTCATACCCTGACGGCACTACTTCGACAAGGCTTGAATCAGGGGGGGTTTGCCTCGAATGATCAGTTTTTTGATACCCTTTGCATCGACACCAAAACGCAACAGCCTGAAATTCTGCAGCATGCACAAGAAGCTAAGATGAATCTTCGAGTGATCGACTCCACTCATCTCGGAGTCAGTCTTGATGAAACCACGACTCCCGAGGATGTCAGCAAGCTTCTCAAAGTTTTTGGAGTAGAGGTAGATTTAGATTCCTTGCTCAGTCAAGCCAACTCCTCTGGTGCCGGCATTCCAGAAAGCTTGCGAAGAGTATCTGATTTTTTAAGCCATCCTGTTTTTCATCGATACCACTCCGAAACAGAATTGATGCGCTACCTCAGAAATCTTGAGGAGAAAGACCTGGCGCTGAATCGGGCCATGATTCCGCTGGGCTCCTGCACAATGAAATTGAATGCCAGCGCTGAGATGATTCCAGTGACCTGGGAAAGTGTCGGGTCTCTTCATCCATTTGTGCCTTTAGAACAGGCGCAAGGAATGCAGAAAATGATTCAGCAATTGGAAGATTGGCTGATGCAATTGACCGGTTTTGATGCTATCTCCATGCAGCCTAATTCCGGCGCTCAAGGCGAATACGCAGGGTTACTGACAATCCGCAACTATCATATCTCCCGAGGAGAAGTACATCGTCACATCTGTATGATCCCCAGTTCTGCCCATGGTACCAATCCAGCCAGTGCCCAGATGGCAGGAATGAAAGTAGTGGTGGTCAACTGCGATTCCCAAGGGAATGTTGACGTCAATGATCTTCGTCAAAAAGCAGAAGCACACGCTAGCGAACTAGCTGCCTTGATGGTGACCTATCCATCAACTCATGGAGTTTTTGAAGAAGAAATTTGCAACATCTGTGAAATCATCCAAGGCTTTGGTGGACAGGTTTATATGGATGGAGCCAACCTGAATGCACTGGTGGGCATTGCTCAACCCGGTCAATTTGGACCAGATGTAATGCACTTTAATCTGCACAAGACCTTCTGCATTCCACATGGAGGTGGAGGCCCTGGAATGGGGCCCATTGGCGTCCGTTCTCACCTGGCTCTCTATCTTCCAAATCACTCCGTCATCAAGGTTGCAGAAAATCGAACCGGTGGGGCTGTTTCTGCTGCGCCATGGGGAAGCCCAAGCATCCTGCCAATCTCCTGGATGTACATTCGCATGATGGGAGGACCAAATCTGCGCACTGCCTCCCAAGTCGCCATTCTCAACGCAAACTATATGGCAGAACGACTCAGTGACGCCTATCCCATCCTCTATCGTGGCCGGAACGGTCGCTTAGCCCATGAGTGTATCCTTGACATCCGACCCCTCAAGAACAACTCTGGAATCTCTGAGGAAGATATCGCGAAGCGTCTAATGGACTATGGATTTCACGCACCCACCATGTCCTGGCCTGTCGCTGGAACTCTCATGATTGAACCCACGGAGAGCGAATCAAGAGAAGAGCTGGATCGTTTTTGTGAAGCCATGCTCAAGATCCGTGAAGAAGTCCGCCAAGTAGAAGAAGGAACCTGGCCTTTGGAGGACAACCCGTTGGTCAACGCTCCACACACTCAATTGGACCTCACCGCTGAGGTCTGGACGCATCCCTACACTCGAGAAATCGCAGCGTATCCCTTGCCAGGCATGCAAACCCAAAAATTCTGGCCAACCGTCAACCGAATTGACAATGCCTATGGAGACCGCAACCTGGTCTGCTCTTGCCCAACAGTGGAATCATATCGATGATGGAGGAAGCCGACTTTCAAACCGGTATTTTTGAGGAGATGCCCTTTGAGCAATATCAACAAGCTCAAGGACTGAATCAGTCGACCCTAAAGCAGATTTTCCGACCTGGGAATTACTACAACCCGCAGGGTGTTCTGATCGGCAATGCGGGCCACTGTCTCCTGCTTGAACCGGAGAGATTTGAGCAGGACTATCAGAGACTTGCCCCAGGGATTTCGCTCAGAAAGTTAAAAAAACTGGAAGCAGAGGAGGAACCATTCAGCGAGGAATTTCGTCCAACCATGCTGCCCACAAACGTCTGGGATGCACTGATGAATGCGCAGAATGCAGTCAACATGCACCCAAAGGCTAGCTGGATGCTTGAAAACAGCCTCAAGGAGGTCTCACTTTTCTGGGAAGCCACTGAGAACAGCTTGCGCTGCAAGGGCCGGTTGGATCTGTTCTGTCCGGAGAAAGCCTTCATCGCAGATCTCAAATTTTCCTATCGGACCATCACCGAGGCCAACACCCAATGGCACTATGCCTTTCAAGCCGCCTGGTATCGTCAGGGAATTTACCAACTCACTGGCGAATGGCTCCCCTTTTATCTGATCTTTGTGGAGCGCAACACTCCTTACCGAGTGGTGGTGGCTAAATTGGAGAAAGAAACCCTAGACGTCGGTGATCGATTATTGCAGGAATCCTTGATCGAGTATGAAGCCTATGCGGCTCCCCCAGAATTTGACGATCCTGCTTGACAAACAACCATCTCGGAAAATTAAATTTTAGATTCATCACATCCCTAAACCAAAAAATAACATGGCTTTTCTACAAATTCTGATCATGGCTACGATTCTGGGTCTCTTCATTGGGGCTTTCACGTTGCTGTTGGCTGGCGGTGAGCGAGCACTAAGATTTCCAGGATTCGCCATCATTCCAGGGGCTCTTGTCGGTATGGATCTTGGGCTGACCTCACAGTGGGGAGAGTTCAGCTTGCTGGTTATTGGGGGACTGACCGGTTATTTTCTGATGCTTGGCATTTGGCGTGATCGTCCCACTGTTCAGGGTCTGTTAGCCTTGAACAATCAAAGTTTCGACGCAAGAAACCCCACCCAAAGTGATTCAATTTCAACCGTGGATGGGCAGTCGGAAGACAAATTGGAGAACTATATTTGAGAGTTGGCTGAATCCAGGCAAATGGCTGCCCTGCCAATGTTGGCAGTGTGGACAAGCCCTTGGGGGAGATACGGAAGGGCCCTTCACCAACCTGCTGTGCTATTAATGCGAGGTCAACCTTCCTTGGATCAGGACTCACTGTCTGCGTTGTGCACAACCTACCTTGAACCCGTCCCAATTCGGTTGCTCGGCCTGCAAGAATTTTCCAACTTGGTATCTGGACGAATGTCACAGTGTCTTGCGTTACGAAGATTCGATTCGAGAGTGGCTGCTGAGTTTCAAGTTCTCGCAACAAGCGAGGCTCCGCAAATTGCTGGGGACGCTTTTTCATGAAGGACTGATGATTCAGGGAGTCGAGTTGAATGGGCAATTAGTTCCTGTGCCTCTCTCCAACAGTCGCTTGCGCCAGAGACAGTTCAACCAGGCTCAATTGCTGGCATTAGAAATTCAGCGACACATCTCCATTTTAAGCCTGCCCAAGACCAATCCAATCACGCGAAAAATCTAAGGATCCAGTCAAGCGACCACCTTGAACATTGAACAAAGACGCAAGAATGTGCAGAATGTTTTTGAGGTTCATTTTACGAATCTCCCGGATCGTGTCTGGCTTGTGGATGACGTGATGACCTCGGGGGCAACCTTGAACGAGATCGCTCGTGTTCTCAAAAAATCTGGGGTGACTTTTGTGGGCAGTTTAACGCTTGCACGACGCTTGTTGGATTCCTAAAGCAATCACTCATGGCCTCTTCCCTTCTTTCAAATCCAATCAATCAACGACGCCTGAGGGCTTTCCGTGCTAACCGACGTGGCTATTGGTCCCTCTGGTTCTTCCTCTTTCTCTTTTTTTTCAGCCTACTGGCGGAACTCGTCTCCAACGATAAGCCCCTTTTGATTCGCTTTGACGGAGAATTTTACGCCCCTTTTTTGGTAGAGTACTCTGAGACTCAATTTGGTGGAGAGTTTGCGACCGAAGCAGAATATACAGATCCTTTTGTCAAGGATCTGATCGAAGAAAAGGGTTGGATCCTCTGGCCAATGATTCGCTACAGCTATGACACGATCAACTACAACCTGAGTGTCCCGGCTCCAGCCCCTCCTTCTACAGAAAACTGGTTGGGAACTGACGACCAGGGACGCGACGTGATGGCGCGCTTGATCTATGGCTTTCGTATCTCGGTTTTGTTTGGACTCTGCCTGACGATCTTCAGTTCCATCCTTGGCGTCGCTTTTGGGGCCCTGCAAGGCTATTACGGAGGCTGGGTCGATCTGGGTGGTCAGCGCTTCATTGAAGTCTGGTCTGGATTGCCGGTGCTGTTCCTGTTGATCATTCTCTCCAGCTTTGTGGAACCCAATTTCTGGTGGCTGCTTGGCATCATGCTCTTGTTCAGTTGGATGGGACTCGTCGGGGTCGTTCGGGCTGAATTTCTTCGAGGTCGTAATCTCGAATATGTCCGGGCCGCCCAAGCTCTTGGCCTGAGCAACGCCACGATCATGCGTCGTCACATCCTGCCTAACGCAATGGTCGCCACCCTGACCTTTCTGCCTTTTCTGCTCAACAGCTCGATCACCACGCTAACCTCTCTCGACTTCCTTGGGTTTGGTCTGCCAGTTGGTTCGCCTTCGCTGGGTGAACTACTTGCACAGGGCAAAGCCAATATTCACGCTCCCTGGCTCGGTCTCTCTGGATTCTTTGTCTTGGCTTTGATGCTCAGCCTGCTCGTTTTCATCGGCGAAGGCGTTCGGGACGCTTTTGATCCGAGGCACCGCGGCTAGTCCACTCTGGTTTTTCCACAGATTAAAAAAATCTTTTCCTTTACAAGCTCATTTTATGCACCCAACTTTGGTGTAGTTGTGATAGTAAGATGCTTGAAGGTAAAATCAAAGTAATTCAATCAATTTCAGCATAATATACCAGTTCTTAGCCCATTAAAGAAATCTTTATGTCACGCTGGTTTTCTCTGTTCAAGCCTGTCTTTTGTGGTGGTTTACTACTTTGTTTACTCTCTTTACTTCTGGTGACCTGCGCTCCGTTGCCGAAGGAAGGGGAGTCACCCCAACAAGCGGAAGTAACGCTGACCTTACAGCATCGGGCTGACCGGCTAGCTCGCTCCGGCACCTCCGCTCGGTTGACTGAGTTCATCGTGGTCGTCCCCGGTGAAACGGCCTTCACCGAGCAAGGGCCCAGCAACTTTGTGAGCTATGGCATTCTTGATCTCCAATTCAACCAAATCACTCTCTCCCTGGATCTGGACACATCCCTCCAACTCTTCATCTATCGTTACGCTGAGACCTTCAGTCTCAGTCAACTCGAAACAAAACTGGCTAACCAAACTCTTGATCAAGGTGCGATTGACTTCGGGGTGACAGAACCTTTCAGTATCTCCTCTGGGTCTTCAACCACGACTCAACTCAACCTAACAGTCCAGCTTCAACGTCAAGTTCTCTTCCTGGATGCTGCGGTCGAAGGACTCAGCTACACCACGGAAGGTAGCACCTTCACAACCAACCAGGATGGACTGCTTTACTACTTCCCAGACAATCTGGTCTCACTCTCTCTGGGCAACCTTCCCCTTGGTAACTTCACACAGCCCCCTGCAGTGTTGACTCCCTACAGTCTGTTCGAGGTTACGGAGGGCGAAAGCGACGATCGGGTGACCAACTTTGCCAGACTCCTCCAATCCATGGACCGAGACACTGATCCCCAAAATGGCATTCAACTCGATGCTTCCGTAATCGCTGGACTAAACCCTAATCTGAACTTTGGAGACAATTCTTCCGTAGCCCTCAACGGCAACTCCTTTGACCAGTTAGCAGTCCCAGCATATCGTGCTCTGCGACACTTAGCGGGAACCATGAGGCTCAAAAATCTAGGGGCCCTAAAGCCTTTCACCACCATTCCCGCTCAGAATGAAGACCACGCCTCTCCATCTGGTCTCATGGGGGTCGTCTTTGATGAAAACTTGCGAGCCTCCACTATCGGTCCTGCTTCCTTCCTGCTCAGCGATAGCAATGGCAGCCCGGTCAGTGGCACCCTTTCCACTGAGCGTAACTGGCTGCTCTTTAAACCAACTACAGCTCTCCCCCAGCATTCTCAGTTCAACGCTACAGTCTCACGAGGTCTACTGACCCAAACCGGTAGAAGTCTTGAGGCTGATTTCAGCTGGAGCTTCACTACCGGAGATCACCATGGCTCACTCTTTCCTAACCTGGTTCACCAGTTGCCAGACAATGGCTCTGCCGGCGCTCCGACCAACACACCGATTTCTCTGACCTTTGATGGTCCGCTCTTTCTCGGGAGCAAGGGAATTCGCTGGGAGGTCATCTCAGACAATGGCAGTTCTATTTACTGTAGCCATAGTTTGCAGCCGATCAGCGTCTCCTGCTTACCCATCCGGGAGCTACCTGCCCAGGACAACCTTACGGTCACGCTGCTTGCGGGCAGCTTGCGCTCATTGGAGGGAATCGAGAATGACAACCTCAGCTGGCAGTTCCAGACGGATTCTGGACCAAGTAGCGGAGTTGCCTCACTGCAACACCTTGGGGAGTTTCATGATAACGTCAGTCGGGATCGGCTGATTGGGCTGATGGTCGGGGAAGGAGGATCTCAGTACCAACTCGGGCAGGGTGAGGCTCCAGTAGACAATGAGAGTCAGTGGAGACTGCCCCTGTTTTATCCAGTACAGGTGCCCTTTGAGTTGGAGGGAGCAGAAGGTGAACAGACAGTTAGGGTCTGGTATCGACAAGACAACGGAACACCGCTCGATAATCGAAGTGTGACTGTGAACCTCGACTATAGCCCACCGATCGGGCTGCTCACTTTGCCAAAGGCCACCAACCAACCCACTCTACCCTATCTGGTGATGGCCAATGACAATCTGAGTGGCGCCTGGCGCTACCTGGTCACCCGTATAAACAGCTACCCTGCAGAAGACCTCGAAAGCTGGCAGGACTTTCCCCATTCGCCAATGAGCTTGGCGGACCGCTCCCAGCTTTGGGACAACATTACTCGGATCGACCCCCGATGGGAGTGTGTGCGTCTTGAAGAGTTGAGATCCTTTGCCAATGGAGTTCCCAATCCGGGTAATGACAACTCTGACAACTCTCCTGCTTGTGATGCTCCTGGAATAGCCAGCTTCGACAATTTCAGTTCACTGATGCCAGCCTGGGACAACCAGAGTTTTGTCTTTGACAATCTCAGTGATCCCAACCCCCAGTCCCTGGTTCTTTGGGTACAGGACCGAGCTGGCAACATCGGCTGGGGCTATCCTTTTGAGATCCTCTTTGACAACGTCACGCCTGATCTCAGCCAAGTCTATCTAGAGCAGGACAATGGCAGTACCTTGCTCTCAGCGACTGCTTTACGACTGGAACTCTTTCACAGCAACAAGGAACTCCGCTTCCAACTGCTACTCAGCGGAAGAGATAATGACAGTGTCTTCTTACTGGCTCAATTGGATAATGCTTCGACTCCGGCAATGCATGACGCTAATTGGCAAGCAACAGGACAGCAGTACTATTCAATAGCGCTAGATAATACCAGTGACCTGCAGCAACAAACCCTCTCTCTGTGGCTCAAGGATCAGGCGGGCAACATTGCTGCACTCAGCACAAGGACTGCATATTGGTCTCGGCTCTATGATGGAGAGGAGAGACTCGATAATCAGAGCAGCCCAACTGCCAATCGCTATGCAGCCTTGACCCTCAAGTACCCACAGACCCTCAGTAGCAGCTATCCACTGGAGCAGCTTCGAGTTAGTCGCAGCTCAGACAATCAGACTGTCTCTGGTCAATGGAATATCGATAACGACAGCCTGGTCTTTTGGATGGAGGGACCGCTGCAACCGGAGCAGGGCTACCAGTTAGAGATCAAGGGACATGTTGACAACCTATCACTCTATGCATCGCAGGTCTTTCACTTCCAGAGTGATAATCAAACCCTCGACCTTAACCAGGGGTTGGTCGCTTACTATCCTTTGGATGAGAATCCCCCAGTTGAGAGACAAAACCAAGAAACTGCGGTTGCTAATGGAGGACCATCATTAACTCGAGATCGTTTTAACAGAGAAAATAATTCTTTAGAGCTTGATGGAGTTGATGACTACGTTAAAGGGATCACAAATACAAAATTACCATTTGGCAACAGTAAAAGAAGTTTATGTGCTTGGATTAGATCTAATGATGACAATAATGGAATACCCGTAAGATATGGAGACGATGTTACTAATGGAGGATTTGGAATCTATTTGAATGATGCTGACCAATGGTCTTTATGGAAACATAATTCTGATATAAATTCTGGGATTAGCGATAATAGTAGATGGAATCTACATTGTCTTTTATATGATCAGAATTATCTAAAATATTATTACAATCTTCAAAACGTTATTGATCAATCTATTTTATCTTTGAACACCGCTTCGTCAGATAATTTAACAATTGGCTGGAGTCATGACTTGCATTATTTTAGAGGCAAGCTAGATGAGATAAGAGTTTACAATCGACCATTACAGATTGCAGAAATCAAAGCTCTCTACGCTGTAGCAGATCCAAACCCACCGGAAATCACCAGTAGCACACCAGCCAACAATGAAACTGGATTTAGCGTTGCGGATAATCTGACGATTACCTTTGATAAACCTTTGGATGGCAGCACAATTCAAGCTTCTAGTGTGGAATTGCGCAGGTCAGACAATACTACTGTAGCTGGAAATCTCTATCTAGATCCAAACGATAACCGATCACTGATTTTTGATCCGATCGACAACCTGAGCAGTCTCACGAGCTATACTCTCTATCTTCATTCAAGCATTCGAGACTTTATCGGGAACTCGATCTCTCCTACCCAGATCCCTTTCCAAACTCAAATGTTGGGAGGTGGTTCTGCAACAGACCCGTTTCTGATCAGCAATGAGGAAGGTCTGAGGGAAATTATCAAAAATATGAATGCTCATTATACATTCACTAATAATATAATTTTAACAAAAGTTTGGACTCCACTTGGAACATCTACAAATAAATTTAATGGAACCATAAATGGAGATAACTACACCATTAGTAACCTAATCATTGACAATCAAACTGATAACTTTACAGGATTTTTTCGTTTTGTTTCCGGTACTATCAATGATTTGAAATTTAAAGATGCTTACATTCGGGGATACGAAACGGTTGGGTTGCTATCAGGCAAACAAACCACTGGATCCATTTCACACATCGAAATAGATAATTTGACAGTCGTTGGATTGCACAGCAAATCTGGGGGAATCATCGGGGAAAGCTTCGGAAGCATTTCTAAGATATCCATCAAAAATTTAAACCTGAGTGGACAAGATTCAGTTGGAGGTCTTGTTGGCAGAATGGCTGCTGGTTCAATCCAGTTATCTTCTGTAATGGGCAATGTTGCTGGTGACAATAAAGTTGGAGGACTGGTTGGAAATTTAGCTAATGGCTCAATTACTAACAGCTATGCATTGACTGATATTACTGACAGTTTAGGCGGCTCAGGAATGTTTTTGGGAGGGCTTACTGGTCGATATAGTGGTGCTGGACCCATAAAAAATTCTTATGCTATAGGATCTATTTCGGGTGGAACTGACATTGGTGGGGTGGTTGGCGATAATGATTCTGGTGGCATTGTCATCAATACCTATTATAACAGTCAGTTAGCCCAAAGCTCCTTCAACACGATTGGTGATAATCGTACAGAAAACCAACTTAAACACACCCTGACTAGCACTGATATTGTCGACGGTGCACAGACCTACATAGGCTGGGACTTTAATAATATTTGGGATCCAGGCAGTGCCTGTGACTATCCTCGGTTACGCTGGCAGAATGAACCATTGAAGGTCAGCTGTGTACTGCATGATGGCCTTGACAGTCCGAACGCTGCCAGTCGATCCGCAGGAATTCAGATCGGCTTCAACCGTCCTCTGGACAACAACACCTTGATTTTCGGAGACACGCTCAAAATTACGCCTGCAGTCCGTCTAGACAACTTCAGTTACGACAACACGACTCAAATCTTGACCCTGCGACTAAACGCACCCTTGCAGGAGGCTACGACCTACTCCATACAGTTTCAGAACATTCAGACAAACGATCACCTCAGCAGTCTAGACAACTACACCCATACCTTCACTACAAGCCAGCTGGGGACAACGTGGCTCAAGGCCACCGACAATGCTGGTTTTGTTGCTATCAATAACTCCCGTTTGGAAGTCTTCCAAAATAAGCTTTGGCTGCTAGGGGGCAACAATGGCTCAGTGTCCAATCAAATCTGGACCTCTGAAAATGGTGTAGACTGGAGCATATTTAGCACTTCGACCCAATCTCTCGAAATGTGGGTACAACGGCAAAACCACTCCAGCACAGTCTTCCAGAACAAACTCTGGGTGCTGGGAGGGCACTCGGGTTCCGGTGCTAATCCAAACTCTATATGGAGCTCTCCAAATGGGGTTACTTGGTCAATTACAGAAAATTCTGAATGGAGCAAGCGCTGGCGCCCCTCTACAGTGGTCTTTCAAGACAGACTTTGGGTGATTGGAGGCTATCACAGTGGCTGGAAAAACGATGCTTGGAGTTCTGTAAATGGTTCCAATTGGATTCAGGAAAGTTCTCAGGTCTGGCCTTCAGGGGGTGCAGAGACTGCTGCAGTAGCTTTTGATGGAAAGCTCTGGGTCCTTGGCGGCTGGCAGGGCCCATTACCAGGGACACTAACCAATACCATACGAAACAGTTCTGATGGTAAAACCTGGCAAACCATCACTCCTGTAGGACCCATTTGGGAACCTAGATGGGATCATCAGGCAATCGTATTTGATAACAAGATTTGGGTCCTTGGGGGCGAAGTAAGAAATGACAGCTCTGCTCCAGATTTAAATTTTAATGATGTCTGGTACACAGCTGATGGCACAAACTGGATAGAGTTGGTTGATGCCGCTGACTGGCCTGCCCGTTCTAGATTCACCTCTACTATATTCCACAACAAACTCTGGATTGCTACAGGAGACAATGGTGATGGGCAAAGATTCAATGATGTATGGTACAACGAAGGCAGCGGATTAATCGTGGCTTCAATGCGAGACAATGGGACAGACATCAACCTGACTCCTGAACTCTGGATGCGGCTGAGCTATCCGGTGAATCCGGATTCACTCAATTCAACGAACTTCTTCTTGCAACAGAACAACGGCAGTCGTGTTTACGGCACGTCTCTATTAGATCCCGACAACATCACGATTCGGTTTGTTCCAGATGGTCCGCTTGCTCCCTTCACTGCCTATCAATTGATTGGCACGCCTGGTTTGAAGAAGCAGAGTGACAACAAGTCCATTTTCCAACTCAACCGTGTTCTCTCCTTTACCACCGGCGCAACCAATCCCAGTGCTAATCTGAGTGATGGGCTTATTGCTTACTACGGAATGGAAGAGTTAGATGATCTGACTGGTGAAAACGATCTTGTACTGGCAGATGGTGAATACACTATTTCAGAAGATCGTTTTGGCAAGCAGGGAGCAGCACTATTCAACGGGAATGATGCCTTACATTCCGGCACTAATATCAGTAGCCTTGTTTCAGGGAATCACCCAAGAACTTTGGTGTATTGGCAGAGGCTCGATCAATTGAACGGTAGCTATCAGCATGTTGTTAGTTGGGGGGGAGAGACTGCGCAGCCTTTTGGGTCTTATATCAATCAGACTGATGGAAAATTTGGATATTGGAATGGCAGTGCAAACCTTTTAACAAGCCATGTTTCCCATCTTGGACAATGGCAACAATGGGCTCTGACCTATCATTCAAACGGACTCAATGAAGTATCCCTGAATGGAAATTTGATTGCTTCCAAAACCCAAACATTAAATACGACCCCAGGTAAGCTCTATCTTGGTAAGAAACCCATAGGCATTGATTCAACTCCCTATTATTTCCAGGGTGCCTTGGATGAGATCCTGATTTATGATCGAGTTCTCAGTGCATCAGAGATCAAAGCATTCCAAAATGTAAGGGATCCACTACCTCCGATGGTTGGGAGAGTCCTGATCAACAACGGAGCTGACAACACCACGATTGACTCACTCACTCTGACCCTGTCCTCGAGAGACGCTTCTCCGATTGTGGCCTACCAGATCACGGACAATGGAAATTTTGCTGGACTGCCCTGGCGTTTCGAGAATCTGACTCCTTCAGACAACGTCAGCTTCCAAACCAGTTTCACATTGGGAAGCTCAGACTTTGGTGAACGACAGATTGAAGTCCGTTTCAAAGACGAGGCAGGTAATATTTCCAAGCCCTTCAGCGACAACATCACTCGACTGGACACCACGCCTCCACAACCGCTGAGTTTCTCCTTGCTGGGTACTGCCGGCAATGACAACTTCAGCAACTCCGACAACGTCAGCTTCATTGACAATGCAACCGATGATGTTGCACCAGTCGGTATGTACCTGAGTGAAAACAGCACGACCCCGCTGGATAATGCCTCCGGTTGGCAAGCCTATGCCAACACAGGGACCTTCAACCTCAGTGCGGGTCAAGGGGAAAAGCAGGTCTATCTCTGGTTCAAGGATGCGGCAAATAATATTTCGAGTTACCTGACAGACACGATCACCTTTGACAATGTGTCCCCAACAGCCAATGGCATCCTGATCAACAGTGGAGCTGATAACACCACCTCCTCAACAGTGATACTGAGTTTCGACAACGTCACCGGAGCGAGCCATTACTTCGCTACCGATGATGCTTCGGCACCTACCCCGGCTGCAACCGCCCAAGGTTGGAAGCTCTATCCAGCCAACGACTCCGACAATTTCACGCTGACGGGCACAGGCAATCGAGAAGTGCGGGTTTGGTTGCGCGATGAGGCGGGGAATTTATTTGGGGTTCTCTCCGATAACATTACAAGAATCGAAGTAGGGCCATGGACTTTCACCAATGCAGGAGCGACCGGACGTTTCGGACCAACTCAAGCTCAGATAGACTCTGCCTACTCCTCCACCAATCTAACAAGGGCAGTCACGATCAATACACAGGGAATCCAGGAGTGGACTGTACCGACAACCGGGACGTATCGGATTGATGCATTTGGTGCTCAGGGGGGTGCAGAAGGTTCAGGGCAAGGTGGGTTAGGAGCCACCATGATAGGGCAATTTGAATTGATGTCAGGCCAAACCTTACAGATATTGGTCGGACAGCAAGGATTGACTACTGGAAACTCAGGTGGGGGTGGAGGCGGAACTGGGATCAATCTTGTAGGTTCAAGTCAACCACTAATAGTTGCAGGCGCTGGCGGGGGGGCTTCAACACAGGGAGATCCAGGGCTCTCAGGAACAACAGCAACATCAGGCGTTTCCTCAAGTGGAAGCGGGGGAGTAGGTGGTCAAGGAGGAAGGGGCGGTTACAAATCAGGCGATTGTGGGTGGGCTAGCGGAGGAGGTGGATGGGCTAGCGATGGTTATTCAGGAAGCAGTTCTTCGTCTACTGGCACTTTGGGCGGAACCGGAGCAGGCAAAAGCCCACTAAATGGAGGGTTAGGAGGAACTGGCGCAGGCTGTAATTCAAATAGTGACGGTGGATTTGGGTTCGGGGGAGGTGGTTCTGGATCTTATGGTGGGGGTGGTGGGGGTGGATATTCTGGAGGAGGTGGCGGTCAACACGTGGATTTAGCTAATCAAAAGGCTGGAGGTGGGGGTGGTTCCTACAATTCCGGAACCAACCAAGTCAACTCTGCTGGCGTAAATGCAGGCCATGGGAAAGTAATTATAACTCTTGTAGATTGATGCCTAGTCTGTCGTTGAAACAAGTCTAACTACCCCGCCTAATATCAAATTTGTCTAAAGACTCCTTTTGTGTAATAGATGTTGCATGAGACCTCCCAACTGCACTACTTTCTCTGCGCAAATAGAAACTGATACAAAAAAAACTAAACTTCAAAGCTAACTCACAAAAAAAGATTTTTTTTTATGCTTATTGGATTAGCAAACCGACTCGCCTTGCTCTGGATCACTCTGACCTTCTTATTAACTACTTGCGCGCCCATGCCAAATGAAGGGGAGTCGCTTCAACAGGCCGAGGTCACCCTGACTTTGCAGCATCGCACATCCGAGCGAAGTGCTCGTGCTGGCTCCAGTTCCCGGAACACAGAGTTCATCGTTGTAGTTCCCAGCGGCACTGCTTTTGTCGAGAAAGGTCCAGCCAAATACCACAGTTATGGAGTTTTGGATTTAAGTACCAATCAAATTACTTTCTCACTGGACCTAGATACAAACCTGCAACTCTTCATCTATCGTTACGCTGAGACCTTCAGTCTCAGTCAACTCCAAACAAAACTTGCCAATCAGATACTCAACCAGGATGCGATTGACTTTGGGGTGACGGAACCTTTCAGCATCTCCTCTGGGTCTTCAGCCACTTCGCAAAGTCTAACCGTCCAGCTTCAGCGGGAAGCTCTCTTTCTCGACTCCGCTGTCAAAGGGCTGACCTACTCCACTGGGGGAACTACCACTACCACCAACCAGGATGGTCTTCTCTATTACTTCCCGAGCAACCCCGTTTCTCTCTCGTTAGGAAATGTTACTTTAAGAACTTTTGTTGATCCTATCCCAGGCGTCCTGACTCCATATCACATCTTTGATGTGAATGAGGGAACTGTCGATGATCGAGTGACCAACTTCGCTCGGCTGCTACAGTCCCTCGATCTGGATGCTGATCCCCAAAACGGCATTCAACTTAATTCTCCAGAGGTCTCCAACCTCAATCCCAACCTCGACTTCAGTGACAACTCTTCCTTTGCAGGACTAGCCGTTCCTGCTGAAAGAGCTCTACGCCATCTGGCCAGTAGCATGAAGCTCAAGAATCTAGGGAATCTGACACCCTTTGCCACTACCCCAGGCAACCGAGACAACCACACCTCCACTTCCGGACTCATCGGTGTTGCCTTTGATGAAAACCTTCGCTCTTCCAGCATCCGGCCTAACTCCCTATTGGTCACCGATAGCAATGGTAAATTCATTGAGGGAAGCCTCTTCGCGGAAAGAAATTGGCTTATCTTTGATCCCAAAATAGATCTTACTCAACATACTCAGTTCAGCGCCATAGTTTCGGAGGGTCTACTCACCCGGTCTGGGCGTCGTTTGAATAATAATTACAGCTGGAGTTTCACCACCGGCAACCAACATACCGAGCTCTTTCCCAAGTTAATACATCAACTGCCTGACAATGGCTCTACCAGTGTAGCCACCAACACACCAATCTCACTGACCTTTGATAGTCCTCTCTTTCTCGGGAGCCAGGGGATTCGATGGGAGGTCAAGCTGGACAACGGTAGCTCCGTTGCCTGCAGCCACAGCCTGCAACCGATCAGTATCTCCTGCTTGCCCACTCGGGACCTACCAAGCTATGACAACCTGACGGTAACACTGCTCGCTGGTAGCTTGCGTTCTGCGGAAGGTCTAGAGAATGACAACTTCAGTTGGAAGTTTGAGACGGGATCTGGACCAAGTAGCGGAGTGGCCTCACTGCAACATCTTGGGGAGTTTCATGATAACGTCAGTCGGGATCGGCTGATTGGGCTGATGGTCGGGGAAGGAGGATCTCAGTACCAACTCGGGCAGGGTGAGAGTCACGTTGATAATGAGAGTCAGTGGAGACTGCCCCTGTTTTATCCAGTGCAGGTGCCCTTTGAGTTGGAGGGAACTGAAGGAGAGCAGACCGTACGAGTTTGGTACCGTCAAGACAATGGGACTTTACTCGACAATCGCAGTGTGACTGTGATGCTTGACGAATCTCCTCCCTACGGTTTGATTGCGCTTCTTGATAGGCCCCACCACTCTCCAGTGCGCTACCTCGTACTGTCTAATGACAATCTTAGCGGTATCTGGCGCTACATGATCACTGAAAATAGCAACTTCCCTGCAAAAGACCTAGAGAATTGGATCACTTTCCCAAGCAACCAAATGAATGGATCTATACCTGCTGATCAGTGGAATACAACCATCCTACCTGAGTTGCATCACTACCCACTAGCAGACTTACAAAACCTCGCATCTGGAGGGAAAGATTTTTTTGAAAGTGTTTCGACAAATTCCACTACAACTACTTCGCAAAATTATTTTAATAACCTAATGCCAACTTGGGACAATGGCACTTACACGTTTAATGATTCGGATGTCTCACATCTCTATCTCTGGCTCCAGGATCAGGCTGGAAATATCTTTGGATACCAACAGAGTCTGGCCTATGAACTGCCTCAAGGAGATGGAAGTTACAGCAATCCTCTCCTCGTTTACAATTCTTCTGATTTACAGGCGATTGGAGATAACGCGAGCTCCCTCAGTGCCCACTACCAACTTGCCGGCAATATTGATTTAACAGGAGTGACTTGGACCCCCATTGGTACTAGTACTGCCCCATTTTCAGGAAGTCTAAATGGTTCCGATCAAAGTACTGGTACTACTTATAGAATTTCAAACTTGAGTATAAATTCTTCTTCTCAGTATCAAGGACTTTTTGGTTACACCCGCAACGCTGAATTCAAGCAAGTGCAATTAGACAATGTAACAATCCATTCAACCTCCAATCATGTCGGTGCATTGATTGGTTATGCTGATAACACAAGCCTTCAGTCAAACTATGCACTAATTGATAATATCTCAGGTGCTTCCTATGTGGGTGGTTTAGTTGGAGAGATTGTCAACAGTGTAATCAATAGCGGAGGGGCCTATAGAAATTGCTCCCATAGTTGTGTGGAAGAAGTTTCTGGATCCGGAGACTATGTAGGTGGTTACGCAGGAAAAATAACTAATAGTCAGATCAACAATGGGTATTCAAACATAACGGTACGTGCAAATCCCAGTTCTACATCAGCATTTATTGGTGGCTTCGTCGGTGCTGTCTTGGATTCTACCCTTTTCAATCCAGGGTCTGCGGGAGAGGTCATAGCGATTCATTCAGATCAAGTAGGAGGACTTGCAGGTTCAGTCAAAAACACCTCAATAGATATGAGTTGGTCCCGTTCAAAAGTCGGCGGCAGGAATGATGTAGGTGGACTTGTGGGTAAGCTGGATGAATATAGTGAAATTCGAAAAAGTTCATATCAACATGAGAGTGTTTCTGGAGACAACAATACTGGTGGATTAGTTGGAGTCATTATTTCAACCAGCCAAATCAATTACACTTATGTTATCGGAGATAATGACAGCAACGTAATTGACAATATCACCGGCACTTCAAATGTTGGTGGGCTGGTCGGTAGCACCCAAGATAACACTACAATCTTTGAGTCTTTTGCAAGTATTAAAGTGCTGGGAAGTAGTGGTGTTGGTGGGTTGATTGGCTTCTCAGCTGTCAATGATAATATTACTACCTCATACTACGATAATGAGACTTCTTCTCAGAATGATACCGGGAAGGGATTTCCAAGAAGCAAAAAGCAGCTTGAAGAGACTCAATTAGCTGGGGGAACTATAGATGGGCTTCAAACATTTTCAAATTGGAACTTTGATACAATCTGGCAACCCCGAAGTAACTGCCGTATGCCAGATTTTAAGCAATATCTATCGTTTGAATCTGAATGTGCGAGCTTTGGAGAAAATTACTTTAGCGGGAACAGCGCTCCCCACCATGTTTCTCCATATTCTAATTTTCAAGTGGGCTTCAATAGGCCGCTGAATTTTTTAACTATTGATAACAGTAGTGTCTATTTTTCTCCGTACGTAAAAATTGCTGGTTATCAATACGATAATATCAGTCAAATTTTAAAGATAACTCCTTCTGGTCCACTTGATAACAACACCAACTACACTCTAACTCTCACCAATAATATTCGATCTGTTGATAATTTATCTCCTTCACAAATAGATTATTCATTTACAACTAATTCCGTTACCTTGGACCTAAACCAAGGTTTAATTGCTTACTATGCTTTGGACAATAACACCTTTGATTACTCCGGCAATGGACTCGACGGAATTTATGTCAACGGTGCAAGCCCAACCCCAGACCGTTTCAATGCATTAGACAAGGCTGCAGCTTTAGCAGGGAGTCAATATATCTCTGTTACCGATAATAACTTCTTGGACCTGACAGACAACTTTAGTGTGGCAGCTTGGATTTATCCAACTGCTGTGGGATCTGGTGAACAGGGGATTGTCTCGAAGTTTCACAGCAGTGCATCCCCCCTCGTGCTAGAACTGGAGAGTGACGGATCCGTCGGCAGTGATGGATTGAATTCCTCCAAAACTCTGGATAACAACACCTGGTATCACGTTGGTCTGACCAGAGGGAATAATGCGCTCAAGTTGTTCATCAACGGTGAGTTGGTTACTGATAACTCCAGTATTGGGATCAGCAACAGCGTCAACACGGACAATCTCACGATTGGTTCTGACTTCAATGGTCGATATTTCCAAGGAAAAATCGATGAGGTCAAAATCTACAATCGTGTGCTCTCAGCAGATGAAGTAAAAGCATTGTATGCCATTGATGATACTCTCCATCCAGTAGTCACAAACTCGTCCCCAACAAATGGCGCAGCAGGATTTCCTGCTGGGGACAACCTCACTGTTGATTTTTCTGAACCACTTTTGAGCAGCTCGCTCAGTCAAAGTTCTGTGGAACTCAAATTCGATAATGGGACCTTGCTAGCAGGTGGGATCACTTATGAAGAAAGCACTCTCAAACTGAACTTTGATCCGAGTAGCACACTTCCCCCTTCTGAAAACTACACCCTTTACCTGCATTCGGGTATTCAGGATCTAGCTGGCAATCCACTCAAACCAACCCAGATTTCCTTCCAAACTGGCATGGCCGGTTCTGGCACGGCAACGGACCCCTTCCTGATTTCAAATGCAAGTGGCCTTGACAAGATCAGGGACAACCTCACTGCTCACTACAAGCTGAGCGATAATATTAGCTTAAGCGGCATCAGCTGGACTCCCATCGGTAATTTAACAATTCCCTTCTCAGGAGATTTTCTTGGGGATAACCACTCAATCTTCAATTTAACTATTGCCTCCACTGATAATTATACTGGCTTATTTGGTAGTTTGGCTGGACAGGTATCAGATCTGAAGCTTCAAAACATTAATGTGACGGGAGCCGCATATATTGGGAGTCTTGCCGGCCATCAAGATAACACTTCAAGAATTGAGAGAGTCATACTCGATAACGTCTCTGTACAAGGTAAGCACACGGGGGGTTTGGTGGGTAAGTCACTGGGCTTAATTGAAGAGGTGGGCATCCGGGGACTCAGCATAAATGCTTCAAGTTATGGACACATAGGAGGTTTAGTTGGTTGGTTGTCAGGTCTGCAGGGCAATGGGATCATCAGACGTTCCTTTGTGATCGGCTCGATCACAGCTGCAAATAAAGTGGGAGGACTTGTTGGAAAATTATCAACCGGTGCAAGTCTTGAGGACAGCTATGCTCAGGTCAATGTAACAGGAACTATTTTAGTGGGAAGTCTTGTGGGCAGTGATGCACCAGCTGGATCTAGTTCCAATCAAGTGAGGCGCAACTACTCTTCTGGTTCAGTCTCATATGATACTACTCAGAATCGGGGTGGGGGCGCGATCGGGGATAATGAGTCTACTTCGCCTCAAACCCTCTTTGAGAACAATTATTACGACAACGTAACGGACATATCTGACAACAATTATCCCAAGGCAACCCCAGCAACCACAGCTCAACTCCAACAAACGCAGGACAACACTACAGCGATCTTCTCAGGGTGGGACTTCGTGAATGTTTGGGATCCAATGACCCTTTGTGAGTATCCTCGCTTGCGCTGGGAAAATGCCCCTTATGGCACCTGCCACTTTGGCGAAACCCTTAGTGCCGGCGCCAATTACACCTGCGCAGTGTTGGATAATGGCTCAGCTATGTGTTGGGGAGGTAATTATATCGGACAATTGGGGAATGGAAGCTCTGGAACTGGAACTGACAACGCCACTCCCGGCAACGTCCTCAATCTAAGCAACGTCCGCTCAATTTCAACTAGTTTGCAAGTAAGTCACCCTCACACCTGTGCGGTACTAGATAACGGTTCCGCTAGTTGCTGGGGAAATAATAATTGGGGACAATTGGGGAACGGACTAGAGTCTGTCAAATCTATCAGCGCTGGTGGATCCCATACCTGCGCAGTGCTCGATAACGGTTCCGCTACGTGTTGGGGAAATAATTCTAATGGGCAGTTGGGCGATGGAACTACCACCCAAAGAACCTATCCCGTTGTTGTAACAGGGTTAGAGTCCGTCGAATCCATAAGTGCTGGAAACACCCAAACCTGCGCGGTGCTCAATAACGGTTCTGCAATGTGCTGGGGGCGTAATTACCATGGACAGCTTGGGAATGAAAGCTCTCTACCTGGAACTGACAACGCCACTCCCGGTGCTGTAACAGGGTTAGAGTCCGTCGAATCCATCAGTGCTGGTCTCAACCACACCTGTGCAGTCCTTGATAACGGTTCCGCTAGGTGTTGGGGATCTAATTCTAATGGGCAGTTGGGCGATGGTAATACCAATAACAATTCCTATCCCGTTGTTGTAACAGGGTTAGAGTCCGTCGAATCCATCAGTGC